>RRZU013621415.1_pt1 | contig 15468 bp, 19 predicted proteins | sample 2165561 | NCBI WGS metagenome assembly RRZU01 (sample SAMN10456909, study PRJNA506462) | wastewater metagenome | isolation source: wastewater sludge | place: USA: Moscow, Idaho
GGTTCCCAATCATTTACTGCTGTTGAATCTCCATTTCCATTGCTACAAGCAACTAACAAAACACTTACTAACAGTGTAAGAGCTAAAAATAGATTTCTTTTCATCAAATGTCCTCCTCTTTTTTATAGTTTGTCTTAATTAGCATTGTGACAAACTCGGTGTTTAGAGAAAATAAATTCAATATTTTATATCTTAAATATTGAATTTTACAATGCTCTTATAGTTTTTTAAATATGCTACTTGCAAAAGATCGGACTATTAATATCCCGATTAAAATAATAATACCAGTAAACACAATAGCTAAATTCATTCCAAAAGGATTGAACCAAGATAGGTTCGGAGCAGTTATAAACTTTCCCCCTAACACTATTGATAATAAAATACTTAAAGTTTTTATTAAAAGTTAATTTGTATAATTAATTGCAACACCTAAATTTTAAAAAACTCACAACAATACCTTAATTTCGTGTAAAATGTTAATAACCACAAAAACATATATACGAAAGGGGATTGTTATGAGTCATAAACATATTACCATAAATGAAAGAAATAAAATAGAAGTTCTTAATAAGGAAGGTTATTCTGCTAGGAAAATAGCTGATATATTAAATTACAATAACTCTTCAATAAGCAGAGAATTAGCTAGATGTGGTGATGAATATTCTGCTATTGAAGCTCAAAAAGATTATGATAGTAAATCTAAAAACAAAGGTAGAACAATTAAATTAACAAAAGAATTAAAGTCATATATAGAGACAAAGCTTGAAGCGACCTGGTCTCCTGAACAAATTGTAGGAAGAGATTTAAAAGGTGTTATATCATTTAAGTCAATATACAGTTGGATTTATAAAGGATTAATTTCTGTATCTCTAAAAGTACTCAGAAGGAAGGGTAAAAGTAGAAAAGCTAAAGATGCTCGTGGAAAGTTTAACGTTGGTAATTCAATATCCGATAGACCTAAGCATATTAAAAAACGCACTGAATTTGGTCACTGGGAATTAGATACAGTAGTATCATCAAGAGGAAAAAGTAAAGGCTGTTTTGCTACATTTGCTGAAATGAAAACAAGGATGTATATTGCATTGAAGATGCCAGACAGAAGCAAGGATTCTATGTTTAAAGCTCTCCAGCAGCTAACAAGATCATTACCTAAGGAAGTATTTAAAAGTTTTACTTCGGACAGAGGAAAAGAGTTTGCTTGTTATTCAGATGTAGAAGAAAACCTTGAAATAGACTTTTATTTTGCTGATCCATATAGTGCTTGGCAAAGGGGAACTAATGAAAATAGTAATGGATTATTAAGAGAGTTTTATCCAAAAAAGACAGATTTAGCTTTAGTTAGTGATTTTGATTTAATAGATTCAATAACCAAAATAAATGCTAGACCAAGGAAATGTCTAGCATTCAATACAGCATTTGAAGAATTTTTATACGAAATTGAGAATTTAGATTAAGTGTTGCAATTAAACTTGCAATTCAGCAAAAAAATAAAACTTAGTTTACTTTTAACAGACATTAAACCTGCTAAAACAATAAATATAAAAGTCCCTATAAATGCAAAAATAGATGCATTGGTGAATAAAGAAGTTTCTATGTAGTGAAAGAAAAATGCCATAGGGATTAATAAAATCACTAATTGAACAAGTTTATTCGAATTTTTTGTTGATATATCATTCATATAATATCCTCCTGATTTTTATTAATATATTATTAAGTTTGTCTTAATTCTTATTATGGCAAACTAGATAAAAATTTATTTTTTTATTAGGACTTATTTAAGACTTAGTTTATAAACTTGTCTTTAATAAGGAATATAAGCTATAGCAGATTTCTCCAGGACACAATTAAATAACAGTACATTTAAGTAATGTGGTTTGTTTTTAATATAAGTTTCTCTCATAGATTGGGCATATTTTCTTAATACAGAATCACAGTCTTCCTGAACTAATTTCTTTAGGTAATATCTAATACTATCTTTACTATAAGCTTTATCATTTGCTTTTAATTCTTTTAGATCTAACAGCCTTCTAATAGTATCTTTTAAAAGATTTCTATCTTGTTCTTTAAAGTATGAATTTATATCAGCTTGTCCTATAATTTCTTTAAATAGTTTTTCATCATTTGTATTTATATCTAGGTCTGTCTGTCCGTCAAACTGTTCTTTATTTTCCTCTTTTGACTGACTGACTGTCTCAATAAAATCAGTATCTTTAAAGTCAGTATCATTACGTCGTAATTTATTCGATTCTTGAATGGAACTTTCTTCGGGTCTAGAATCGTACTTTTTGCGCTTCTCGTAATTTTCAATGCTCCCGGCAGTTTCTGGTTTTAAAACATATAGTCTATTAGGCTTTCCTTGGCCAAGCCTTTTTTCATTTAATAATCCATATTTTGCAAGTTCCCTTTTATACTTAGTAACTGTTCTATCAGATATATCTAATAGCTCACATAGACGTTCTACTGTAAATATTAAATATATATTATTTTCCTTATCCACCCAATTGTTTTTAATTGACAGATCTTGTCTATCTCTTAAAATTGAATACATGGCTTTAGCTCCTAAGCCCAGTCCCTTATATCGAGGATTGCTAAATAACACCTTTGGCATTTGATAAAACCTTAAAGTTATCTCTTCATTTGCTTTATAATATCTGTTCATTAAAAAAACCTCCTATTTTTTAAGCAAATAAGAAGGAGTTTCTATTGTTTATTCTTTAATAATATGGTAATATATTAATATAGAATTAAATAGAAAAGCCTTCGTGGATAGTATCTTTAGTGAATTGATCGTTCAAGAGATACTATCCTTGTTTTTTGCTTGTTTGTTATATTTTACATCAAAAGCATATAATCTTCTACAAAATCATAGAATCAACTTTATATTTCTACAGATAACCAATATTAGTAAAGTAAATATTAAAAGCCACGACAAAGTTTGTCGTGGCTGTAGTTACGTATTATTTAATATGAGTTTTACTTAATTACCCATTTTAAAAACTGATATATTCTAAGCTAAAATATTTAAAATTAATTTTGTGCTTTATCCATTTCATATCCATATACTTTATAATTTGAATCATACCATTGCTTTAATGTGTATGCGATTTTTTTACTAACATTATATTCTTTTCTATCTGTTGTATGCTGTGTTAAATATTTATTTTTTGATGAATTTGAAGAAGAAGTAGCATTATCTTTAGTTATTATTGCTGCATGATCAATATCTCCATCATCACTAAAATCTGCACTTACTACATCACCAGTCGACAAATTGGCTGAAGATGTTGCAATTCCTGATCTAGTTTTCCAGTGTTTATAAAAGTTGTTTGCACCACCCCATGTATGAGAAGGCTTAGTATTATTATAGAACCAAGCCGAAGTAGAGGTATACACCCCTGATCTGTGTTTCATACCCCCCTCTTTTAAACATTGTGAAACAAAGTTAGTACAGTCATTGGCATTTACTGAATAATAACCATATTGATTAGTATTTCTTAGCTTTTTATAATTATCTGTCCACTTATAAGCATAGTTTATAGCTTTAGTGTTATTATATCCATTCTTAAAAAGTGTTAAAGGTGCTGCAATCGGTTCTTTATTATTTTCTAATTTATCTATATCCACTGTGGAATTATCTTTATCGCTCATAGGAGCTAAGTTTACTAATATACTTATTTCATCTGCAGTTATAGTTTTTTCATTATATTTATTTAATAGTCTTTTTATTTCTTTGTTTTTTTCAATATTTTCATAAAGATCTATAAATTTCACAAATTCTATAACTTCACTCATGATATTCTCATCAAAACTATCAAAATCCATTCCTAAAGCTTTAACTAAGCTTTGATATTCTATATCATCAATATTATTAGACACAGCAATATCTTGCTTTTTAAAATGTTCTTCAATAACTTTCATTACTTTACTATATTTAATATCCTCTTCCATTGTAAAGGTCATAATAGGCTCTTTATATAACCCTACATTTTTTATTCCTTGTATTTCTTCTTTTTCAATTTTCAAATCCCCTTCTTTACTAATTGCACTAACATTTAATGAGTTAAAAGTTAGTAGTAAAATAATTATAATAATGAGATTTTTTTTCATTAGTTCCATCCCCCTTAAGTTTTCTATTTAAAGCTATTTTCATATATATCAAGAAATTTAGAAATCTCAATACCTTCTTGTAAAACAGACTTATCATCAGTATATAATTGAGATCCATTAACTTTATAGTCTTTATAATTTTCTTTATTAATAGTTTCTAAATTATATTCTTTTTGAATTTCTAAAAACCCCTTCTTATAATCAATGAGCGCTTGATTAAAAGCTTTATCATTATCTTTAAAAATTGGTTGTCCATCTCGGTTAGCTCCAATTTCATAAGCTTCATAGTCAGTTTTTAAAAAATCACCTTGTAAAGTATTTATATCATATTCTCCAACTACTTTATCCTTGGAGCTGACACAAGAAGTTAAAATTAAGAGCATGTAAAGAATTAACATAATAATAAAATGTTTTTTCATATAAAACCTCCTGCTTTGAATATTAATTTTTCTATAACTTGATTTGTTTTAATAAGATTTATAAAAAATAAAAGAATAATAATTTTTAATATTATATTATTTGATTTAATAATATAATATTTCCTCTTTTTATTTATTAAATTCCTTGTTTCAACCTTCGAGCCTCTCTATACTTTTACTTGTGCTGAAACTCTGTAAGTATAAGTGTTAGAAATATTAACTGCTTCCTTGAATGTGTACTAACAGAATTGGAACTCTTTGTGAAAATCTTTACGTTTATCCATATCACTTCTACTTTTAAAAGAAAATATTGTTACTATTGCCATAACTAAGCTAAGTTTTTACTTCATAATTCATCCTCTCCTTTTTTCAAATTAATAAGTTATTGTCTTACTAATACCACTAGTATTTTCTATAATCTTGTTATTTTTATAAACATATCCATAAGAAACAAGTCTGTAAGAATATCCTTTATTTACATACCAATTATTGGTAAAGCCATAACTAGCTGAGTTTCTCGATCCAGACCAGCTTTTAATTGTTGTCCATTTTCCTGAATTATATTGTTGTAAATATGCGTTAATTTGAACTTTATCTACATTTCTTGCATTTAAATACACTGTATTTGATGATCTTCCATTAGGATCAATGTCAAAAGTACTTTGAAATGTATTAACATTTGTAAATAAAGGTTGAATATTTTCAGTATTGTCTAATTCTACTGCTTGGCTTTGCTGTGAAAATAATATTAATATAAGTATTAGTATTCCTAATTTTTTTAATCTTTTTTCCATATAATTCCCCCTTTACACCTATAAACAATCGAGCTAAGGATTTTGTTACACTTTTTTTAATTTATTTTTTAATTAAACTTTTTGCCATAGAAATTAAATCTTTTTCATTTATCGTAGATAATAAATAAAAGCTATATTCTTCATTATTCCAAAATAAAGTATTTTTACCTTCTTTTTTAAGAATAACACCTTCATTTCCCATTATATCTACTTCTTTAACCTCTGCATCTTCGGAGTCTAATTGAAAATTAGTTCCATTTGGAGACTGATTAAATAATATTTCTTCATTTTTCTTATTGATATAACTTATTATTTTTGTATCTCCTAGATCATCCACATAATTTAATTCAAATCCATTGGGGAGATATTCTAATTCGTAAAACCCACTTATGTTTTTTTCAATATTATTTGTTTGAGATTCTTCCTTTACTTCAATATCTAGGTATTTTTCAGTATTTTTTATTATAGTATTGAAAAGTTTAACCCTAAAGGCATCAACAGTAACTGTTAGTGTTGCTATTGATATAAATAATATTAAAAATATTACAGCTACTTTAGATATGATGCTTTTAAATTTGGATTTATATTTATTTTTATTATCTTTGTTTTCTAAAGTTTTGTTAAATTGTATGAACCATTCATCCAAAGATTCAGGTACTTCTACCTGTTTTATATCTTGGCTATTATCACTTATATTATCATTGATTTTTTCAACATTATTGTAGCCAATATAGGAATATAAGGTTTTATTCAATAATTCTTCTTTATCATTAAAATCCATGATCCAAGTCCTCCTTTTCTATTATTTGCTTAATAGCTAGCCTAGCTCTATATAGTCTAACTCTAACATTTCCTTCACTTATACCTATTGATTTAGAGATATCTAGATCAGAATAATCATAATAATATTTTAAAGATATAATATCAGCATATGAAGGATTTATCTTTGTCAGCATATCTAGCATCCACTTTGTTTTATCTAAATTAATCATTTTTTCATCTAAAGTTAAATCTGTTGAAACAATTTCAATATCTTCATAATAGGTGTTTTCCATGTTTTTTCTTTTGTTATATATATTGATAGAAAGGTTTCTTATTATAATAACAAACAAGGCTTTTGTTTTGTTACACTCTACTTCATCTATTTTATGAATTAATGCAGATATTCTTATTATTGCGTCTTGAACCACATCTTCTGCTTCATGAGAATCTTTCAAAATACCATAAGCTGTCCAGTAGGCAATCTTTTTATATTTTATATATATTTTTTCTAATTTATTTCTTGTTACTTCATCCTCTATTACCAATAAAAAAGATAACAACTAATCTCCTCCTTCAATAAATAAAAAACTCTATTTTTCTACTTAAAATCATATCACATTTAAACTCAAACCCTAGAATTCTAAATTGATCTAGGTAATGAACTTATATTAAATATATGCAAGCTATAAATACTTTAAAAAACAATAAAAATATTTTAAATAAAGTGTAACAAAAACCTCCTTTAATTTGTTATTAAATTAAAGGAGGTTTTAAATTGAGTATTCAAGTATGTAAAAAATGTGGATCAAGACTTAATTATATAGATGTATTGGAAGCAATTGGTTGGGGATATAAGCCTTTAATTTGTAGAAGTTGTGGAGCTAAGTATAATTTGAAAACGCTCTACATGCTTATTCTTACTCTTCTTTTATCTTTACCCATGATTTTTGTAAATCAAATTCATAAGCTTACATTAACAACATCATTAAACATACCATTGGTGGTTTTGTTTTATATAATTTATATTTCAATTATAGTAGGTTTATATCCATTTATCATTAAATATAGTTTTAAGGGCTACGATACTTTAGATTGTTGATTTATGAAAAAACAGAACAGACATTATGAGAGTTATGAAAACTAAGGATTATATCAATCAACCTATCTTTTTATCCCATTGCAATGCAACTATTAATCAAATAAGTGTTTTTATTTGATTAATAGTGTTGAATATGCTATAGTTTGCTCATATTTACAGAATTAGTAAAAAAATCATAAGAAAAGAAAGGATGTTTAATATGAAAAAGACAAAATTTTTACAAGTGTTTCTAATTGCAATGATAGTTATTGGAACTATGCTTACATATACTCCAAGTTTTGCTACGGAATTGCCAGAGTCAATTACTATAGGTGATGAAGTGTTTACAATTAATAAAGAAGCAGGTGGTGGGAAAAATACAGCAACACCAGATAACCTTATAAGCACTATGAAAAGTTCCTATAGGGTTACGGGTAGTGATGTTAGATTGTATACTAATCCTCCAACTTCTTATTCGAGGGGTAATAGTTTCTCTCAAGGTTGGGTAAAAGCAACGGCTCCAAGTTTTACTGCTCGTGGAGAAGTTTGGTTCAATGGTCATATTTATGCTACAGGTGGGAATACCTTAAATCGTGGAAATATCGCTAATGCACGATCCTATCTTACTGCTACTGCTATGAAAGATGGAACACCTCGTATTTTCTACAATTTTAAATAATTTATATTATATCTAAGAGCTGTAATAATCCATTTTATAAAACCCATTTATCAATATTCTCATATTTTTACTTTTTTATTAAACAATTGCATATCCAAGTTACTATAGAATTACAAAAAAACAGATTTAAATATGATAATGTTTGTATCAGGAGGTGCATAGTATGAAAAGGAGATTAATGATTATATCATTTACTCTAACATTAATAATAATAGCTGGATGTGCAAAATATAATCCTACTGAAATAGGAAAAACAGAAGATAAGATTAGTAAAATAGATATTAAAGAAAATCAATCTGAAAAACTGAAAGACGCTACACTTAAACCTCAAGATTTGAATAATCATGATGATTACGTTAATTCTGTTTCTGACATACTTGGATTTGAACCATACTATAAGACTGTTATTGCTTTTGAAGAGCTTTCGGATGGCGTAACAAGCTTGCCAATCGAAAAGGTAAAGGCCATGTACAATGAAATGAAAACAGTTTTTGATTATGTTCTTGTTAGTGAATATCCCTTGGTCTATAGGGGAAATTATGAAGGAGAAACAAGTTTTGTTGATGGATATGAGGAATATGAATCTGCAGATGTTAATATGAACATTCCAAATCCAATTAATGTTGTCTGGAAAGATTGGAATGATAATGAAATTGTAACAACACCACTAAAAACAATATTATTAGGTGAAGGGGTCTTTAATCGATTTGATAAAAATATTGAGGAAGGAAGAAATCTTCAGATGTCTGATTTTACACTTGAAGATTCAAAAGAACCAATTAATGTCGTATTAGGAAACGCCTATAAGGATATTTATGAAATTGGTGATGTATTTACCTTAGAATTAATTTCTGAATTAATGAATTTTAAAGTTGTTGGTTTTTATAAATCAGGAGTTAGGTTCTCAATGGACCTAGGTGCTCAACATGATGTAAGATTTGACTATACGATCGTTATGCCACATTTTATACCTGATTATGAGCCTATTGGCGAGGCGGCAATTTTTCAACATGCTTTTCATATTGGTGAATTGACATCCGGATATATTCGTATTCCAGAGCCTATTAGAAAAATAAATGATGACACCTATAATCGTACAGTTAAAATTGTTGAAGAAATGGCTAAAAAACACGGGATTCCTGGACTGTATAAAATCCCATATTTGCCCGTAGGATTTGTTTGGTAATATTGAAAAATATATTATATAACTGGTATGTTCACTTTATACAAGTGTAAAGTGAACATACCAGTTATATCAATCTAACCATCTATCTATGCATTCCCTGATTCTTTTTCTTACTTTCTTCTTTTTTATCAACTTTATTTATATCTTCTGATTTTCTTTTTAGGTTTTCAATATCAAAGCTAGGTTTTTTACTTGCTTTAACTCTATTTTCTTTATCATATTCTTTTTTAAAATGATTATCTAAACCTTTTAAACTTAATTTTTCAGATACTTCATGGACTAACTCCTTGAACAAGCTTTTAAAAGCTTCTAGATTGTCCATACGCTCTTTTAAAAAGTTTTTTGTAGATTGGTATATAAAGCTAATTTCATTCTTTAAATCGCTTATCTGGTCTTTTAAAAAGCTATTCTCTTGTTGCAGGTGATTAAATGATTCCATAATTTTATTATTCATGTTTTTTATCTCATTTTTTTCTTTAACAAGCTCTTTATTATCTTCTTTTAATTCTTTATTTTCTTTATGAATATCAGTTTGTAAAAGAGTATTAAGCCTAGTTTCAGCTTCCTTTCCATGCTTTATAGCTTTACTCATTTTCAAATAATCCTTTTCAGAGATAATTAAGTTGCCAGTCCACTTTTCAATCTTTTCCATTTTAGGTTTTCCAAAGATAGTTTTTTCTTCTGTTTCTACTTCGACTTCCTTAATTTCCTTTAAGAGTTTTATATCAAGCTTATTATCAATCTTCACCTTTTTATTGTAAGCTAACAATTCATTTTTCTTGTTTTCTAAATCTTTTTCTAGTTCTTTTTGTTCGTTTTTCATCTCTTTAAATTCAGGAACAGTTAAATTTTTTCTCTCTGATCCTTTCTGCCCTCTTTCGATTTCAAAACCTAATTCCTTTAGATACTTAGGTAATTCTTCTTGTATATCTTGCAGAGCCACTCGATTAAAAACTCTTTTAGCAGATAACTTGTTGTCTTTATCAAAAGGTACAATACCCATATGCATATGTGGTGTGGTTTCATCTAAGTGAACTGTAGCATACCTGATATTGTTCTCTCCAAAGTTTTCAGCAAAATAATCTTTTACTCTTTCAAAGAAATTCTCTGTTTCACTTTCACTTAAATTTTCAAAGAAATCACGATCACTTGAAATTATCCATTCATTTACGAGCACTGCATCTTTTCTAATTGCCCTGGAAGATGATTTATTTTCATTTATAAATTTTTCAATATCTTTTTTATAGTTTTTTGTATGATCCACTAAATCATAATTTAAATAAGATCTATCAATATCAATTTCCTTATTAGAATGACTCTCTGTTTTTCTTTGATTATGATTTCCAATTCCCATTAGGTTTTCAGCTTTCATTTTTTGCATACGAGCTACAATCATAGACATAAATATCAACTCCTTAAAAGTAAAGTGCGACCACAAAATCGGTACTACTTCCAAGTAAAGTATAACACACTATACCTTACAAAGTAAGGTGTGTGCTCTTCGAGGCTTAAAATCAAAGTCAAAAGACAAAATCAAAAGATAAATTCAAGGTCAAAATCAAGATCAAAAGCAATCAAGGTCAGAAACTTTATTGCTAAAGTTTCCCTTCGCTTTCACTAAGTCCAGCTAGTATCACTTTGAGAAAATCACTCAAAAAATCTCCACCTGGACTTAATAAATTTCATCTGTATATTTTATCTTGGCGAAGTTGACAGAGATAAAATGATTCTCTTTCTTCCTCCGCCTTAATATTATATCAGATGAAAACACTCTATAGATCTACTGAGGATAAATAAAACTTAAGGCTCAGGATCTAAAGATAAGTTTATTAATTTTTATTTTTAAGTGCTTCTTCTTTTATCTTTACTTCCAAATCCTTAATAATTTTATCATTAGATTTTTCCTGATCTTCTAATTTTGTTTTTAATTCTTTTTCAGATGATGCTTTTAATTCCTTGATTCTATTATCAAAATCTTTTTCCATAGAAATTTTTAATTCTTTTATTTCAGTCTTATACTCATCCTTTGAAATAGCTATTTGGTCTTTAAAAAAGTCTATTTGGGATTTAAGGCCATCAATTTCTATTTCCTTAGCTTTAATCTCATTAGTTTTTTCAGCTAGCTTTTGCTGGACTAGGTTTATATCTTCTTTTAGACTAAAAATTTCTTCCTGGTACTTCTTATTTTTCTCAACTTCTGATGTCAGGTTAACTACTAATTCATTTAGATCTTTAATCTTTTCTTCTCTTTCTAAAATAACAGTATCCTTAAGATCCATAATTTCTTTGTTTTTAAGAGTTTTTTCTTCATCAATTTCTTTAAGGGTTTTTAAGTTTTCTTCAAGTTCTCTATTCTCTTTCCAATATTTCATATTTTCATCATCTAGGTTTTTCTGAGATTCTTTTAATTTATCAAGTTCTTCTTTATTTTTTATTAGGTCTCTTTCTCTATCTTGTATTTTTTTCTCATACTTTTCTTCGTTTATTTTCTCCATATCAGTAGCAGTTTCAACAACATTTTTTATAGAGTTTACTATTCCAACAGTGTATCTTTCAAGATTATTTATATCTTTTTCAAATTTAGGAGCTGATAATTTAGTTTGGTTTAAATCAAATGATTCTATTAAATTAGTAAGTAATTCCTCACCTTTCATACCAGTAGCATGGCTAATATCATCTATTCTCTCTCTTAGATTTTCTGGTATTTTAGCAGACCAAGTTCTCTTCTCTTGATTTGATGGCTTCATTTCTTCATTCATGGCCTATTCCTCCTTATTCGGATTACTCGTTTTAGTAAACCTTAGTAAACTATAGTTTATTTATGTTTACTATATAATAGTATTGTACCATAGCTTTAAGTAGAAATATATATGTTTTTCACAATAAAAAAGAACCTAAAGTTAGGCTCTTAAATTTCATATTATTTTATACTTTTAAGCCTTGCTAGGTCTGAGTAATTGCTTGCTGTAAGTATTTATCCAGCAGATATATTTTTTCTCAGCTGCTCAATAGAGTCTTTTAACTCTAAATGTCTATTTGCATTTTTATGATCTAACTCTCCAATCATATTTTTTATTTCCTCTTGTCCATCTTTTAAATTATTTTGACCTTCTTTAAGTTTTTTAATCTCTGATTTTATAGGTTCTAATTCTTCTTTAAGTATCCCTCTCACAGATTTCATAGATTCTTTATCCATAATTCTCAGCTCCTATAATTTAATATTCTACCCTTTGATTATAACTTTTAAAAATATTCCTCTCTACATATTTTTGTTTTTTCTTGAATATCGAGCCAAGCGACACTAAATAAAATAAGAGTTTGTCAATAGTTTTATTTAAGAGCTTATAGGATACTTCCTACTCAGGTCAAAACTTTAGTTTTGGGGTTTGTGACTACAAAACCGTAGCCTGCCTAACAGACTTTTAATCTTTAGGGTCTTAGGGTCTACCCTAACAAGCGACCAAATGTATACATTTGTCATTGCTTGCTTATTGAATATAAGTATAATCCTTGTTTAACATGAGCAAAGCGAATTTTTAAATGCAAAGCATTTTTCACATATTCTTTAAGCAATTTGCACCACTTTTAAAGTGGTGCATAAGTGCGCCTTTTAACTTAAATCGTTAAAAGGGGATTTTAGTTATTTAAGTTAAACTTTGTTTTTATGTCTTAATATTTATTTACCTTTATTTTAAGAAATTGTATTAGGATCAACATCCATAAAATATAAGTCATTTTATAATGAGTATTTTTTCTTGTATATTCCCTTAAAAATACAAGAAAAAATAAAGAAAAGATTGTATTGTATTTAATCAAAATAATAATTTTTTATTATTAACAATCAATTGTATGTTTTAAATACACCTCTAAGGCTTAGATTTGCCTCAAATATTGTTTTGTATGTATAATTTGTAGAATTGTATTGCTGGTGTGGTGGAATTGCTTAAAATCGATTTAAACGGCTTTGGAATTAAAATTTATATAAACTAAGAATATAAATTAAATAATTTTATAATTTTGATATTAAAAATTACCAAAAAAATAAACCTTGTGGATAACTTTTCTAGAAAGATATAAAGATATAATAATAACTCTTTAACCCCTTTTAACTACTTTTACGAGGTCTGTGACACCGTATTTCACTATGGTCTGGAACTGATATGACTACAAAAACTATCTCTTATGACTACAAAAACTATCCCTTATGACTACAAAAACTATCCTTAATGCTACTAGATGTATTTAAATGTATATATAACTACTTAATCATTGACATTGTAGCTATTAAGGAATATAGTTAAAAGAAAGGAGGTTTTATTATTGAAAAACAATTTAGTTGTAAAGCATAATGATCTCATAGAAGCTAGGTATAACTTAACTTTAAATGAACAAAGAGTAATTTTATATTCTGTGAGTATGATTAATAGAGAAGAAACAAACTTTGAAACAGTAAAAATAAAAGTAAACGAGTTAACTAATTTATTAGATACTACAGAAAAAAGATATACAGAATTTAGAAATATAGCTGAAAATCTAATATCTAAAACTTTACATATACAAAAAGGAGATTCTGAATTAGTAACAAGTTGGCTTTCATCAATGGAATATTTGAAAAACGAAGGGACGATTGAATTAGAATTTAGTAAAAAATTGATTCCTTATCTTTTACAGTTAAAGAAAAAATTTACAAGATATGAATTAGAAAATATTTTGTATTTTAAAAACAAGCATTCAATAAGGGTTTATGAACTATTGAAACAGTATGAAAAAATAAAAAAAAGAGAAATAAAACTAGATGAATTAAGAAAGTGTTTAGGTATTTTAGATGATGAATATTTGAGATTTGGTAATTTTGAAAATAGAGTTTTGAAAATTACTAAAGAAGAAATTAATAAATATACGGATTTAATTATTGATTATGAAAAAATAAAAACTGGAAGAAGGATAACTAGTATATTATTTAAAATAGAATCAAAGGATCAGGAAAAAGAAATCTATATTGATTTCTTGAATGAATATTATAATGTAAAAGAAATAAAGCTTGAAATGGGTCTTGGAGAAGAAAACTTTAGTACAGAACAAACTATGTTAATATATGAAAAAGCAGTTGAAAAAGCTGGGAATGAAGATATAAACTTATTTGAATATGTAAGACTTAATTATAATCATATAAAGAGTAAAGCAAGAAATAAATACTCATATCTTTTAAAGGCTTTAGAAAATGATTATGCTTCAGCTATAGGTCAAATAAGTTTGGACTATTTTATTGATAAATAAAAATAGAAAAATATAGTCAACTATATTTTTATTAAAGATAGAATTATTTAAAGGGAGTTTATCTATGAAAAAAACTTATATGATGGGCGATATAGCAAAAGAATTAGCTGTTCATAAAACAACAGTATTTAGATCGGTAAAAGAATTAGAAATAGAAGCTATAAATGAAAATTCTAGGAAGTATGAAAATAGTCCTAAAAAATATAGTGAAGAATCTAAGCAATTGATAATAGCTAATTTAATAGAAGAAGAAAAGCGAACGGAAGCTCAAAACAAAGCGTTACAAGAGCATTTCAAAGCGTTGCGAAACGATTCTGAAACGATTGAAATTGATAATACGGAGGTTGTAGATGAAGAATATAAAGGGGATCTCGGAGCGTTACAAGAGCATAACGGTAACGTTTCAAATAAAATAATTAGCTTGCTCGAGAGTCAATTAGAGGCCAAAGATAAAGAGCTAGATAGAGCCTATCAAGAAAAACAAGATTTAATAAGGTTATTGGATCAGCAGCAAAGATTATCTCTACAAGCTAATCAAAAAATAGAAATATTGGAGTTAGAAATTAAAGAAACATTAGAAGATGAAAATGAAGAAGAAAAACATGAAACAAAAAAGACAAAGTGGTATGATATTTTCAAGCGAAATAAAAAGAATTAGTTATATTATTTGGTTTGCATTTAAAGCAACTTGAGTTTGTCACAATAAGAATTGTGACAAACTCATAAAAAACCAAAGAATGGAGAAGTAATATGAAAAAAGCAGAAAATAATAAAAGTAATTCATCCATGGTTTGGGGTTCTCTTGGATTAGCTGCAGGTTGTATCGGTTATGTAATTACAGGTGAACTGTGGCTTTTAATAGGTGGTATTTTTTCGATAGCTTTCGTTATGATATTCAAAGATTGAGTTTGTCATAATGCTAATTAAGTAAAACTCAACAATTTATTTTAGATGTAAATATTTCGCTTTTGAGATATAATAATAAATAAATCACTGACTATTTATAGACAAAGTTTAAGTTAAAACTAAAAATGAGGAGATGATTTTTATGAAAAAAGTTATTCTGCTAATTATTGTGGTACTTTTAGCAACTTCTCTGATAGCTTGTAATGAAAATATTCAAGAAAATGATGTTATAACAGATGCTGGAAAATCTACTAAATTTA
>RRZU012443491.1_pt1 | contig 15464 bp, 14 predicted proteins | sample 2165561 | NCBI WGS metagenome assembly RRZU01 (sample SAMN10456909, study PRJNA506462) | wastewater metagenome | isolation source: wastewater sludge | place: USA: Moscow, Idaho
CCCGATCTTCAAGCAGGTCATGACCTTCGCGCTGCAGAAGTACGGCGTCCCCCCGAGCGTCGCGCCCGCGCCGAAGTACCCTCTGACGGCTCCTGACGCGGCCACCGACCCCCGCACGCTCAAGCCCTGACCCGGGCCCGGCGACCGCGCGAGTACCCTGATGGCCGTGGCGCCCACCCCCCTTCGCCCCCGCCGGACACCGGGCGTCACCCTCGCGGAGGCCGCCGACCTGCTCGGGGTTCGGTGCCCAGAACACGCTTGCGCGGTGACGGTCACTGGGGTCTCGCTCGACTCGCGCACCGTCCTCCCTGGTGACCTGTATGCCGCCCTGCCCGGCCAGCACGCCCACGGTGCGGACTTCGCTGCCGCGTCGCTGACCGCGGGAGCGGTGGCGGTCCTCACCGATCTGGAGGGACAGCGCCGCCTCGACGCCTCGGGCGCCCTCGGCGGCACGGTGCCGTTGCTCGTCGTCACCGACCCGCGCCGGGTCCTCGGCGAGATCGCCGCACTCGTCTACGACCACCCGGCGGACGCGCTCCAGCTCATCGGGATCACGGGCACCAACGGCAAGACGACGACGGCATACCTCGTCGAGTCGGCGCTGCGTGCCGCCGGCCGGGAGACCGGGCTGATCGGCACGGTGGAGACCCGAGCCGGGACGACCGTTCTGCGGTCGGTGCGGACCACCCCGGAGGCGACCGACCTCATGGCGATCCTCGCGGTCATGCGAGAGGCCGGCGTGCAGACCGTCGTCATGGAGGTATCCAGTCACGCCCTGGCGCAACATCGGGTCGACGGGCTGCGGTATGACGTTGCGGGCTTCACCAACCTCAGCCAGGACCACCTCGACTTCCACGCGGACATGACGGACTACTTCGACGCGAAGGCCACCCTGTTCACCCCGGAGCACTGCGTCCGGGCGGTCGTCTGCGTCGACGACGACTGGGGGCGGCGCCTGGCCGCGCGAGCCAGCGTGCCCGTCACCACGCTGCGGACCCATGACGAGGGAACCTCGGCACAGCAGCCTGGTGAGGACGAGCTGCTGATCGTCCCGGGCCCCTGGCCGACCTTCGACCTCGTCGGACAAAGTCTCACCCTCACCCTGAGGTCTGCTCTTCCCGGGGCCTTCAATGTCACCAATACGGCGCTCGCGGCCGGTCTGCGGCTCGCGGCCGGGCTCACCCCGGCCGAGGTCGGGGCGGGCCTGCTCGCGGACCCGCACGTGCCGGGGCGCATGGAGCGCGTCGACACCCCCGGCACGGGTCTCCCGCGGGTCGTCGTCGACTACGCCCACACGCCCGAGGCGGTGCACGCCGCCCTGGTGGCCCTTCGCGACACCACGCCCGGGCGGCTCGTCGTCGTCCTCGGAGCTGGCGGGGACCGGGACCGCGCCAAGCGCACCGCGATGGGCGCCGAGGCCGCCCGGGGAGCAGATCTGGTCGTCGTCACCGACGACAACCCGCGGGGGGAGGACCCGGCGGTGATCCGGGCGGCGCTGCTCGCCGGGGCCCGGCAGGGCTCCGCGGCATCCGTGCAGGAGGTCGGCTCGCGCGCGGCCGCCATCGCCGTCGCGGTGGGCGGCGCCGGACCTGACGACACGGTCCTCGTCCTCGGCAAGGGTCATGAGCGGGGCCAGGAGATCGCCGGCGTCGTCCACCCCTTCGACGATGTCGAGGCCTGCCGGGCCGCGCTGACCGGCACGGCATACCGGCCGGGGGAGCAGCCATGATCCCCCTGACGCTGGCGGAGATCGCGGAGGCGACCCAGGGTCGCCTCCATGGCGACCCAGCCACCACGGTGAGCGGGCCGGTGACGACCGACTCCCGGGAGTGCCGCCCGGGGAGCCTCTACGTCGCCCGGGTCGGTGAGCACGCCGACGGCCACCGGTATGCCGCCTCGGCGGCCGAGCACGGGGCGGTCGCGGTCCTCGCGGAGCGGGTCGTCGACGACCTGCCGTGCGTCGTCGTCCCGGACTCCCAGACCGCCTTCGGGGCGCTGGCCGGCGAGGTCATCCGGCGGCTCCCGCAGCTGACCGTCATCGGCGTGACCGGCTCATCGGGGAAGACGAGCACCAAGGACCTCCTCGCGGCCGTGCTAGAGACGGACGGGCCCACGGTGGCCCCGGTCAACTCGCTCAACTCCGAGATCGGTGTCCCGCTCACGGTCTGCCGGGTCGACGTGGCCACGCGGTACCTCGTCGCGGAGATGGGCGCCCGAGGCATCGGCCATATCGCCTATCTCGCCCGGGTCGCGCCCCCGACGATCGGGGTGGTTCTCAACGTCGGGGTGGCCCACCTCGGGGAGTTCGGGTCGACCGAGGCGATCGCCACGGCGAAGGCCGAGCTCGTCGAGGCCCTGCCCGCCACCGGCTTGGCGGTCCTCAACGCCGACGACCCGGTCGTCGCTGCCATGGCGGCGCGGACCGCGGCGCGGGTCGTCCTCGTCGGCGAGTCGGCGAAGGCCGTGATCCGGGCGGAGGACGTCGTGCTGGACGACCTCGGCCGACCCGCCTTCACGCTCGTTGCCGCGGCTGGCCGGGCGCCGGTGACCCTGGCTCTGCACGGCCGCCACCACGTCGGCAACGCGCTGTCGGTGGCTGCCGTCGCCCTCGAGGTGGGGATGCGCCTCGAGGAGGTCGCCGCCGCCCTCAGCCACGCTCGCGCCGCGAGCCGGTGGCGGATGGAGGTCCACGAACGCGCCGACGGGGTCACCATCGTCAACGACGCCTACAACGCCAACCCGGACTCGGTCCGGGCCGCGATCCGTGCCTTGACGTCGATCGGCACCCCGGCCGGTCGGCCGCCCCGCCGGACCTGGGCGGTCCTTGGGGAGATGCTGGAGATGGGTCCCGACTCGTCCGCCCTGCACGCCGAGGTCGGTCGCTATGCCGCCGAGCACGGCGTCGGCCAGGTCCTCGCGGTCGGGGCCGGCGCCGCACCGATCGCTGAGGGCGCGACCTCTGCCGGGACAGACACCCGCGCCCGGACCTCGCCGGACTCGGACGCGGCATACTCCCTGCTTCGCCACGAATGTCGCCCCGGCGACGTCGTGTTGCTCAAGTCCAGCCGCGACGCCGGGCTACGGTTTCTCGGGGACCGGTTGACGCAGGAGGAGGTGGCGCCGTGAAGGCAGTGCTGGCCGGCGCCGTCGTCTCCTTGGTGACCGCGCTCCTGGGCACCCCACTGTTCATTCGGTTCCTCGTCCGGAAAGGCTACGGCCAGTTCATCCGGGACGACGGTCCCACGGCCCACCACACCAAGCGCGGGACGCCGACGATGGGCGGCGCCGTCATCATCGGCGCGTCGCTGCTCGGCTACGTCCTCGCCCATGTCACGACGATGGAGCCGCCGTCGGCCAGTGGGCTGCTCGTCCTCTTCCTCATGACCGGCCTCGGCTTCGTCGGTTTCCTCGACGACTACATCAAGATCTCCCGGCAGCGCAGCCTCGGGCTGCGGACCGTCCAGAAGCTCGTGGGCCAGGCCGTCGTCGGGATCGTCTTCGCCGTCCTCGCCCTTCGGATGGAGAACGCGAACTATGTGACCCCGGCCTCGCCATACCTCTCGTTCGTCCGGGACATCCAGGTCAACCCGTTCGCCTTCTCCGCGGTGGGCGTGGCCCTGTTCGTCATCTGGGCCAATATCATCATCGCCGGTATGTCGAACGGGGTGAACCTCACCGACGGCCTCGACGGGCTCGCGACCGGGGCCTCGACGATGGTCTTCGGGGCGTACCTGCTCATCGCCGTGTGGACCTCGAACCAGAACTGCCAGACCAACCCCGGCATCAAGTGCTACGAGGTCCGCGACCCGCTCGACCTGGCGATCATCGCCGCTGCCGGGATGGGGGCGTGCTTCGGCTTCCTCTGGTGGAACACCGCGCCGGCGAAGATCTTCATGGGCGACACCGGGTCGCTCGCCCTCGGTGGCGCGCTGGCCGGCCTGGCGATCACCACCCGGACCGAGCTTCTTGCCGTCATCCTCGCCGGACTCTTCCTCATCGAGGTGCTCTCGGTGATGATCCAGGTCGGCTTCTTCAAGACGACCCGACAACGGGTCTTCCGGATGGCCCCGCTGCACCACCACTTCGAGATGGTGGGGTGGCAGGAGATCACCGTGACAGTCCGGTTCTGGATCATCGCCGGCCTGTTCGTCGCGCTGGGGCTGGGCATCTTCTATGCCGAGTGGGTGGTGGGGACCTCGTGAGCATTCCGCCGGAGGACAGCACGCCGTCGATGCCGCAGGACCCGAGCCCCGCAGCCGCCGTCGACCCACGACCCGGGCTCACCCACGGCGGCGCCGACTGGGCCGACCTGCGGGTCACCGTCGTCGGGCTGGGACTGAGCGGCTTCGCCGCCGCGGACGCCCTCCTCGAACGCGGCGCGCGAGTCACCATCGTCTCGCCCGACGCCACCGGCATCATCGGCGAACGCGGGACGATCCTGGAGATCCTCGGTGCCCGCATCCTCCTCGGTGACCTGGACGGGGTGGGGGAATCGGCCCTGTCCGCCGTCACCGGCGCCGAGCTGGTCATCGTCTCCCCGGGCGTGCGGCCCACCGACCCGCTCATGCTCGCGGCGGCCGCGGCCGGCATCCCCGTCTGGGGTGAGGTCGAGCTGGCCTGGCGGATGCGGCCCGCCGACGGCGCTGCCCCGTGGCTGACTGTCACCGGGACGAACGGCAAGACGACGACGGTGAAGATGCTCGCCTCGATCCTCTCCGCGGCCGGGCTCCGCGCGGTCGCCGCCGGGAATGTCGGCACGCCCATTGTCGAGGCGGTGCTCCACCCGCAGCCCTTCGATGTCATTGCGGTCGAGCTGTCGAGCTTCCAGCTGCACTGGTCGCACACCATCGCTCCGGTCGCCTCGGCCTGTCTCAATGTCGCTCCGGACCACATCGACTGGCACGGCTCGTATGCCGAGTACCTCGCCGCCAAGGGGAAGGTCTACGCCAACACGCATCTGGCCTGCATCTACAACGTCGACGACCCGCAGACCGAGCAGCTGGTCCGCGACGCCGACGTCGTCGAGGGCTGCCGCGCCGTGGGCTTCACCCTCGGGATCCCCGCGCTGTCGATGCTCGGGGTGGTCGACGACATCCTCGCCGACCGGGCCTTCGTCGAGCAGCGGGCGCACTCGGCCGCTGAGCTGGGCTCGCTGGCCGACCTGCGCGGCGCGGGCACCAGCCTGGCCCCGCACTATGTCGCCAACGCCCTCGCCGCCGCCGCCCTGGCCCGCGCCTACGGGGTGGGTCCGCTCGCCGTCCGGGACGGCCTGCGCTCGTTCCGCCCCGACGCCCACCGGATCGCTGAGGTCGCCACCGTCGAGGGTGTCCTCTTCGTCGACGACTCCAAGGCGACGAACCCCCACGCGGCGGGTGCGGCCCTGGCGGCATACGAGTCGGTCGTCTGGGTGGCGGGCGGACAGCTCAAGGGGGCCGACGTGGACTCCCTGGTCGCCAGATATGCCGAACGGCTCCGCGGCGTCGTCCTCCTCGGGGTCGACCGGCACGTCATCGCGACCTCGCTGGCCCGACACGCGCCCGATGTGCCGGTCGTCGACGTCTCCGAGACCGACACTGGGGTGATGGATCTCGTCGTCGGCCACGCGGCCCGGCTCGCCTCACCCGGTGATGTCGTGCTGCTCTCGCCGGCCGCGGCGTCCCTCGACATGTTCACCAGCTACGGCCAGCGCGGCGACGCCTTCGCCGAGGCCGTCCGGCGACACGCCGACACCGCGCAGTGAGAGGGGGCCGCCGATGACCACCCCCGTCGACACTGCCGCCACTGCCCGTCAGAGCACCGCCCATCACACCGCTGCCGAGAAGGCTCGCCAGTCCGCTGCACCGACGGCCCCCTGTCGCGGCGAGGGAGTGCGCCGGTCTCTCGCGCACTGGCTGGAGTCCCCGCTGGCGACCTACTACGTCCTCGTCGGCTCCACGATCGCCCTGGTGGCCTTCGGCCTGGTCATGGTCCTGTCGGCCTCGAGCATCGACGCGTACGAGTCCAAGGGCTCGATCTTCGCGGTTTTCGGCAACCAGGCCCTCTTCGCGATCATCGGTACCGTCACGGCGCTGGTCGCCACCCGCATCCCGGTGCGGGGCTACCGCCTTCTCGCCGTGCCGGCGCTCCTCGCCGCGATCGGCCTGCAGGCGCTGGTGTTCACCGGGATGGGCGTGACGGTCAACGGCAACCGCAACTGGCTCGCCCTCGGGCCGGTGTCGATCCAGCCCTCCGAGCTGGCCAAGATCGCGCTGATCCTCGTCGGGGCCGTCATCCTCGCCAAGAAGCGCACCCTGCTCGGTCGGTACCGCCACGTCGTCGTGCCCTTTCTCGTCCCGATCGCGGTGCTGGTCATCGGGCTCGTCCTGCGCGGCCACGACTTGGGGACCAGCCTGATCCTCCTCGCGATCGTCGCGGCCGTCCTCTTCGCGGCCGGGGTCCCGACGCGGGCCTTCGTGGGGGCCGCCCTCGCCGCCGGGGCCGTCGTCGCCGCCTTCGTGTTCACCAGCGAGGACCGGATGGGTCGGATCACGACCTGGCTTTCGGCCAGCTGTTCCAACCCCGACAGCGCCGAGTGCGGCCAGACCGTCCACGGCCTGTTCGCCCTCGCCGACGGCGGATGGTGGGGGGTCGGCCTCGGCGCCAGCCGGGAGAAGCAGGGCTGGCTGCCGTCGGCACACAACGACTTCATCTTCGCGGTCATCGGCGAGGAGCTCGGCCTGCCCGGCACGTTGAGCGTCCTCATCCTCTTCGCCATGCTCGCCTGGGCCTGTTACCGGTTGGTGCTCGGGGCCAGCGACCAGTTCGTGCGGATCGCAACCGTCGGCGTCATGGCGTGGGTCATGGTTCAGGCCATCGTCAACATCGGCACGGTGATCGGGCTGCTGCCGGTCATCGGCGTGCCACTGCCGCTCGTCTCCGCGGGCGGCTCCGCCCTGGTCACGACGATGGCGGCGCTGGGGATGCTCATCTCCTTCGCCCGGGCCGAACCGGCCGCCGCCGAGGCCCTCCGAGCCCGGCCGGGCGTGGTTCGTCGATCCCTGGCCGTGCTGCCGCGCCGAGGCCAGGGCCGGTCATGACCGCTGCGGACACCGGCGCCGCTCCCGCGGAGCCGCAGGCCCTGACGTCCGTGCTCCTCGCCGGTGGCGGTTCGGCGGGCCACGTCTCGCCGCTGCTCGCCGTCGCGGACGCGCTGCGCCGCCGCGACCCCTCGATGCGGATCACCGCCCTGGGGACCGCGACCGGCCTGGAGGCTCGGATCGTCCCGGCGCGTGGGTACCCACTCGAGCTCGTCCCGAAGGTGCCGCTACCGCGCAGGCCCACCCCAGCGCTGCTCGGGGTTCCGGGCGCGCTGGCCGGGGCGGTGCGCGCGGCCGACGGGGTGCTGCAGCGAACCGGAGCGCAGGTCCTCGTCGGCTTCGGGGGCTATGTGTGCTCGCCGGCCTATCTGGCCGCCCGCCGCCGCGGAATCCCCATCGTCATCCACGAGCAGAACGCCCGCGCCGGACTCGCGAACCGGCTCGGTGCGCGGTTCACCCGGTATGTCGGCACGGCCTTCCCGGGTACGGGACTCCCGCACGCCCGGCTCGTCGGGATGCCGCTTCGCGCCGAGATCAGCCGCCTCGACCGGTCCGCGCTGCGAGCGGAGGCGGCCGCCCACTTCGGGTTGGACCCGGCGCGGCGGACCCTGCTGGTCACTGGGGGGTCACTCGGGGCGCAGCGGCTCAACACGACCTTCGAACAGCGGGTCGCCCGGCTCAGCTCCGCCGGGGTTCAGGTGCTCCACGTCACCGGGATCGGGAAGGAGTTCCGCGCCTCGGCACCGGTCGGCGGGGCGGCATATGTCGTCGTCCCCTATGTCGACCGGATGGAGCTGGCGTATGCCGCCGCCGACCTCGTCGTCGCGCGCTCCGGCGCCAACACGGTCGCCGAGCTGACCGTCGTCGGGCTCCCCGCGGTCTATGTGCCGCTGCCCATCGGCAACGGCGAGCAGCGGCTCAATGCCGAGGGCGTGGTCCGGGCCGGCGGCGGCCTGCTCGTCGCGGACGCCGAGCTGACCCCCGCCTGGGTCGACGACGTGCTCATCCCGTTGGCTCGCAACAGCGAGCGGGTCGCGGCCATGGCGCGGGCCGCTGCGGGCAGCGCCCAGCGGCACGCCGACGAGACGATGGCCGACCTCGTCCTGGCCGCGTGGCGGGAGCGGATGTGGTGACCGAGGCGCCAGGCACCGGCGCGGACCTTCCGGTCGGTGTCCCACCGGGCCGGTTCGACTGGTCGACGCCGCTGCCGCAGCTGCGTGCGCTGGGTCGGGTCCACCTCGTCGCCGTCGGCGGCGCCGGGATGTCGGCGGTGGCCCGGCTGCTCCACGGCCGGGGTGTGGCCGTCAGCGGCTCCGACTCGGCGGACTCGGCGATGGTCGCCGCCCTGCGAGCTGAGGGTCTGCGGGTCTGGGTCGGGCACGACGCGGCCTATCTCGACGGCGTCGACACCGTCGTGGTGTCCACGGCGATCCGGGAGGACAATGTCGAGCTCGCCGCCGCACGTCGGCTCGGGCTGCGGGTGCTGCACCGAGCCCAGGCGCTGGCCGTCGCCGTCGGGGGGATGCGCACCATCGCGATCGCCGGCGCGAACGGCAAGACCACCACCACGGCCATGGTGGTGACCGCCCTGCGGCATGCCGGCCTTGACCCGACCTATGCCATCGGCGGGGAGCTCGTCGACGGCGCCACCAACGCCCACCTGGGTGCGGGCGGGCTCGCGGTGCTGGAGGCGGACGAGTCGGACGGCTCCTTCGTCGTCTACCGCCCCGAGGTGGGCGTGGTCACCAGCGTCCAGCCCGACCACCTCGACGTCTACGGCACGGTCGAGGCCGTGGCCGCGGGGTACCGCGCGTTCGTCACGACGATCCGCCCAGGCGGGCTGCTCGTCGTCTGTGCCGACGATCCGGGGGCGGCCCGGCTGGGGGAGTGGGCGGCCGGCCGCGGGCTGCGAGTGGTTAGCTATGGGCGATCCGCCGGATCGTCCTGGCAGGTCACCGACCTCTCCGCCGTCGGCACCCGGTCCTCAGCGCTCGTCCGTGGTGCCGGTGGCTCCCACCGGCTGGCGTTGGCCGTGCCGGGGTGGTTCAACGTGCTCAACGCGACCGCGGCGCTGGCCGCCTGCTGCGACGGCTTCGGGGTCGACACCCGGGCCGTCCTCGCCGGTCTGGGCGCCTTCGCCGGCACTCGGCGCCGGTTCGAGCGCAAGGGTGTGGCGGCGGGGGTGGTCGTCGTCGACGACTACGCCCACAATCCGGCCAAGGTGGCAGCGGTGGTCGACGCCGGTCGCGGCGCGGTCGCCGATGGGGGCGCTCTGGTGGTGTGCTTCCAGCCGCACCTGTACTCGCGCACCCGCGACTTTGCCGCGGAGTTCGGCCAGGCCTTGGCCGGGGCCGATGTCGTCGTCGTCCTCGATGTCTATGCGGCCCGGGAGGACCCGGTCCCGGGAGTGTCCGGGCAGCTCGTCGCCGATGCCGTGGAGGCGTCGGGGGGGCGGGCGCGGTTCCTTCCTGACCAGGCCGCGGCCCCGGGCGAGCTGGCCCGGTTGCTCCGGTCCGGCGACCTGCTCATCACCGTCGGAGCCGGCGATATCACCCGTCTCGGCCCACTCGTCCTCGCCGAGCTGGACCGACAGAAGTCTCACTCTCATGTTGACGGTGAGTCATGACCACAACCCGGATGCCGAGCCAGGAGCGCTTCGCCCAGCGAACCGCCGCTGCGCGCCGGACCACCCGCCGTCGCGTCCTCGCCGGCGTCGCCGCGCTCGCCATCCTGGCGGGCCTCGGGTGGCTCGTCTTCGCCAGCTCGGCGCTGTCGGTCCACCAGGTCGCTGTCACCGGCGCGCCGGCGGACCAGGTCGAGGCCATCACCGCGGCGGCCGCGGTCCAGCTGGGACAACCACTGGCCCGCGTGGACACGGCCGCGATCGCCAAGGCCGTGGCGGCCAAGGTCCCGGCGGTGCAGGCGGTCGATGTCGGGAGGTCGTGGCCCTCGACAGTCACCCTTGCCGTGACGATGCGGCGGCCCGCGGTCGTCGTCAAGGACGCGGCGGGGCTGCTCCACCTCACCTCGGCCGACGCCGTGCAGTATGCCGTCGTCCCCGCCGCGCCGAAGGGCGCCCCGATCGTGGTCGCGGGATCGCGCGCCCCGACCGCGGCCGGGCTGCGAGCCGCCACCGGGGCCGTCACCGCGCTGGCCGACCACAAGGCGCCGACGGTCACCTCGCTGAGCGTCGACGGCGGCCTGGTCCGGGTGGGTCTCGGCTCGGTCACCCTGGTCTGGGGCGACGGCTCGGCCCCCGACGAGAAGGCTGCGGTGGCGATGGTCCTGCTCAAGGCCACGCCGAAACCGACGCTCATCGACGTCACCGCGCCCTCCGCGCCGATCACCCGCTGAGCCGCCCGACGGCGCCAACCCTCGGCTCCGTATCCGCCCCACCACATCAGTCCCATTCGCCCCCTGAGCCCCTCTGGACCCATCCGTCCCAGCCTCGGCCGTTCCGGGTTCGGATAGACGAAGACACGCCGAGGCGTGTCGTTGCTCGAGGTCATGTGGCGACATACCGTCGCGGGAAGAGCACCGGTGAGCGCAGGGTAACCGTCGAGTAGACGTTTAATCTTTCGTCGGCCGCTCGAGTGGGAAGCCGCCTCGGCCGGCCCACCCAGGCACCACCCCAGCCCGCCCGGGGAGCCCCATCCCGGACCTCGCAGAAAGGCCACCTCACCGTGGTAGCGACACCGCAGAACTACCTGGCCGTCATCAAGGTCGTCGGGATCGGCGGCGGTGGCGTCAACGCCGTCAACCGGATGATCGACGTGGGGCTTAAGGGCGTCGAGTTCATCGCCATCAACACCGACGCCCAGGCGCTGCTCATGAGCGATGCCGACGTCAAGCTCGACGTCGGCCGGGAGCTGACCCGTGGCCTCGGTGCCGGGGCGGATCCCGAGGTGGGCAAGCGTGCCGCGGAGGACCACGCGGAGGAGATCGAGGAGGTCCTCAAGGGGGCCGACATGGTCTTCGTCACCGCCGGTGAGGGCGGGGGCACCGGCACCGGTGGGGCACCGGTCGTGGCTCGGATCGCCCGTGGGCTGGGCGCGCTGACCATCGGTGTGGTCACCCGGCCGTTCACCTTCGAGGGTCGGCGCCGGGCCACCCAGGCCGAGTCCGGCATCGCCGGGCTGCGCGACGAGGTCGACACCCTCATCGTCATCCCGAACGACCGGCTGCTGTCGATCAGCGACCGCAGCGTGTCGATGATGGACGCCTTCCGCAGCGCCGACCAGGTGCTCCTCTCCGGTGTCCAGGGCATCACCGACCTCATCACCACCCCGGGCGTCATCAACCTCGACTTCGCCGACGTCAAGTCGGTCATGCAGGGCGCGGGCTCGGCCCTCATGGGGATCGGGTCGGCCCGTGGTGAGGACCGGGCGGTCCAGGCAGCCGAGCTCGCGATCTCCTCGCCGCTGCTCGAGGCGAGCATCGACGGCGCCCACGGTGTGCTGCTGTCCATCTCCGGCGGCTCCGACCTCGGCCTGTTCGAGATCAACGAGGCGGCCCGACTGGTCCAGGAGGCCGCCCACCCCGAGGCCAATATCATCTTCGGCACCGTCATCGACGACGCCCTCGGTGACGAGGTCCGGGTCACTGTCATCGCGGCCGGCTTCGACGGAGGCACCCCGAAGACCCGGGCCGACGACCGGGCCCTGGGCACCATCGCGGGTCGGTCGACCGCTCCGGTCGCTCAGTCTGCGCCGGCGTCGAACCAGCCGGCCTCCGCCCAGCCCACCGGTCCCGTGCCGCAAGCGGTGCCTGAGCCGGTCCGCCCGCCGCGTGAGTCGACCTTCGACGAGGGCGACGATATCGACGTCCCCGACTTCCTCAAGTAGGCCCAGCGGAGGTCCATGTTCGGCTGGCACGGGACGCTCCCCGGGGGCGGCGAGTGGGGGTTCACCTCACGCGCCCCGGGCGTCGGCGCGCCACCGTATGACGGCTTCAACCTCGGGGGTCACGTCGGCGACGACCTGGCCACGGTCCTGAGCAACCGGCGGGCGCTCGCCGCCCGGCTCGCGGTGCCCACGGACCACCTCGTTCACATGGACCAGGTGCATGGTGCCGACGTCGTGCGCGTGCATGGACCCGCCGACGGCGGCCGGTGCGCGGACGCGATGGTGACGACCGCCCGCGGTCTGGCCCTGGCGGTCCTTGTTGCGGACTGCGTCCCCATCCTCCTCGCCGACCCAGCCTCGGGCGTCTGCGCAGTGGCGCATGCCGGCCGCGCCGGCTTCGTCGCCGGGGTGGTCCCCGCCGTCGTCGCGGCGGCCCGCTCCGCAGGGGCGACTGACCTGCGCGCCGTCGTCGGTCCATCGATCTGCCCGCGCTGCTACGAGGTGCCGGACTCGCTCCGGGCCCAGGCCGCCGCCGTGAGCCCGGCGGCATACGCCGTGTCCTGGACCGGCACCGCCGCTGTCGACATCGCGGCGGGCGTGGTCGACCAGCTGGTGGCCTTGGAGGTGCCCACGACCTGGGTCCCTGGCTGCACCCGCGAGGACGACCGCTACTACTCGCACCGCCGCGGCGCCCCGACCGGCCGATTCGCCGGCGTGGTGCGGCTCGGCCCGGCCACCGGGTCGCAGGAGGATTGACGTATGCCGACCCGCCGTGACGAGCTCGCCGCGAACCTCATGGACACCGAGGCCCGCATCGCGGCGGCGTGTGCCGCAGCGGGGCGCGACCGGGCTGAGCTCACCCTCGTCGTTGTCACCAAGACCTTCCCCGCCTCCGACGTCGTCGAGCTCGCCGGGCTGGGCGTGCGGGACGTCGGGGAGAACCGGCACCAGGAGGCGGCGCCGAAGTTCGCGCAGGCCTACGCCGAGGGGGCCCGGGTGGTCCGGCACATGATCGGCCAGCTTCAGACGAACAAGGCGGCCGCGGTGGCGGCATACGCCGATGTCGTCCATGCGGTGGACCGACCCAAGCTGGTCCGCGCGCTCGCGGCGGGCCTGGCCAGGCACGGGCGCACCGCGGCCGCGCTCATCCAGGTGAGCCTTGACGACGCCCCGGGCCGCGGCGGGGCCGACCCAGGCGACGTCCCGGACATCGCGGACGCCATCGCGACCTGCCCCGAGCTGTCCTTGCGCGGGGTGATGGCGGTGGCACCGCTGGGTGCCGACCCGGACGCCGCCTTCGCCCGACTGGCGCAGATCGCCGCGCAGCTGCGGGCGGATCACCCCGAGGCGAGCTGGATCAGCGCGGGGATGAGTGGGGACCTTGAGGCCGCCGTCCGGCACGGCGCGACACACCTGCGTGTCGGGACCGCAATCCTCGGTTCGCGTTCGCCACTTCTGTAACGTGCGTTGCGACGCGGCCGGACAATGAGCAGGGAGCGACGCCATGGCTGGTGCCCTTCGCAAGACCATGGTCTACCTCGGGTTCGCCGAGGAGGACGACGAGCGGTATGACGACCTCGACACCTCCGAGGACCGCTACGACCTGGAGGAGGACCGTGGCGCCGCCGTCACGCCGCTGCGCCGCACGCCCGTTGCCCACGTGGTCCGTGAGCCCGCCGCGACCCTGAACCGGATCACGACGATCCACCCCCGGACCTACAACGAGGCCAAGACCATCGGGGAGGCCTTCCGCGACGGTGTCCCGGTCATCATGAACCTCACCGACATGGAGGACGCCGACGCCAAGCGGCTCGTCGACTTCGCCGCCGGCCTCATCTTCGGCCTGCATGGCTCGATCGAGCGGGTGACGAGCAAGGTCTTCCTGCTCTCCCCAGCCCACGTCGAGGTCGCCGCCGAGGAGCCTGCCCCGCCGGTCAGCACCCGAGGCTTCTTCAACCAGAGCTGAGCCGACACGGTCATGGGGGTCGTGTTCTCGGTCCTGAACTTTCTCCTCTGGCTCTACTTCGTCGCGCTCATCGGCCGCCTGGTCATCGAGTGGGTGCAGGTCTTCAGCCGGGACTGGCGACCGCGTGGCGTCGTCCTCGTCATCGCCGAGGCGCTGTTCACCGTGACCGACCCGGCGGTTCGGCTGCTCCGTCGGCTCATCCCGCCGCTACGGATCGGTGGGGCCAGTGTCGACCTGTCCATGCTGGTCCTGTTGCTCGGGATCTCGCTGCTCATGAATGTCACCGGCGCCCTCGCGCGGTAGCCGTTGGCATGCTCAAGCAGGCCCGTTGGAGGTCCGCGGGAGACCCTCCACTTGGGACTCTTGGCTCGCTTCGCTACGGTGGACCCGACCCGTCCGGTTAAGTCGAGGTGAAAAATGGCGCTGACGCCCGAGGACATCCTCAACAAGCAGTTCCAAAGCACGCAGTTCCGAAAGGGATATGACGAGCGAGAGGTCGACGACTTCCTCGACGAGATCGTCGCCGAGATGAGGTCCCTCATCGCCCAGCGCGACGACTACCTGCAGCAGCTCAACGACTGCCGGGCCGGTCGTGGCCTCCCGGCAGCTGCGGCGGCTCCCGCGGTCGGCGAAGGCGAGCTCGACGCGGCATCGTCCCGGTTGGCCGAGCTGCAGGACCAGATCCGCAGCGCCGAGGACCAGCTGTCCACGGTCAGCGCCCGGGTCAGCGAGGCCGAGACCGAGGCCGAGCAACGGGTCGCGGCCGCTGCCGAGCGCGCTCAGAACGCCGAGCGCGATGCCGAGCAGCGCAGCACCTCCGCCGTCGCGACCGCCGAGGAGGCGGAGCGCGCGGCCTCGGACCGTGCTGCGTCCGCTCAGGCGGCCGCCGAGCAGGCCGCTGCCGAGGCAGCCGCCCACCAGGCCGCCGCCGCTGAGGCCGCGGCCGCGACGGTGAGCGCTCCGGTCGTCAGCGCGCCGGTGGCGGACCCGAGCCCAGTCACCGGGTCGATGGCGGTCGCAGGCAGCGCCGCCAGCGTCATCGAGCTGGCCCAGCGACTGCACGACGAGCACGTTGCTCGAGGTGAGCAGATCCGTGACCAGCTGGTCACCGAGGCGCAGTCCCGCCACGACGAGCTGATCGGCACCGCCCAGGCCAAGCACGACGAGCTCCTCGGGACGGCGCAGTCCCGCCACGACGAGCTGGTCTCGACGGCCCAGAGCCGCCATGACGAGATGCTCGCCCAGGCCGGCGCGCGCCGCGAGGAGATGATCACCGAGGCGCGTGAGCGGTCCACCGGAATGGTCACCGAGGCGCAGCAGAAGAAGGCCGCTATCCTCCAGGAGCTGGAGCAGCAGAAGGGCGTCCTGGAGCACCAGATCGAAGAGCTGCGTGCCTTCGAGCGCAACTACCGCAAGCAGCTGCGCTCCTACCTCGAGGGGCAGCTTGCCGACCTCGACCACGTGGGCGAGACCCCCAGCCCGGCGGCTGACGCCGAGGGGGGCGAGGGCTGACCGAGGCATCGACGCGCGAGGGGCCCGGGTCGCGACCCGGGCCCCTCGTCGTTGCGTTGTGACCGA
>RRZU011157705.1_pt1 | contig 15463 bp, 19 predicted proteins | sample 2165561 | NCBI WGS metagenome assembly RRZU01 (sample SAMN10456909, study PRJNA506462) | wastewater metagenome | isolation source: wastewater sludge | place: USA: Moscow, Idaho
CAAATCCTACCTTACATCGCCGTTACTGATGGTAATGGTAAATACTTATCTTACTCTCGCAATGGCACTGAAACACGCTTACATGGCTCTCGCAGCATTGGGGTTGGTGGTCATGTAGATATTACTGATATGTATGATACAGAATACAACTTAGTAAATAACATACTAGAAACCATTACCCAATCAACTTTACGTGAACTAGAAGAAGAAGCTAATATTGTTTATGATTCTGCTTCACCTAATGTAATTACACATATCTGTAATAAAGTTATTGTAGATACATCTAATCCAGTAGGTAAAGTACATGTAGGGATATTTACTACATTGGTTTACCCACATGCCCAACCCCAAGAAGAACTACATGATGCCAAATGGCTTACTGTAGATGAATTGAAAGCCAGTATTGATGAATATGAAAACTGGTCTAAGTTGATTATTGAAGGTCTGTAAGTGAGTAAAGTACCCAAACATATTACTAAGCTTTAACAATCTGATTTACATTAAAAAGCCACTCTATTGAGTGGCTTTATTATTAAATTTCAAAGTGAGGACTATCTGATTCACCACGCTCTTGTGGTTTACCATCATTGTCCCAGTCTGCACCCCAACGAATAGGGACATTCAGTTCTTTTGCAGCTTGTAGCATTGCTTGGGCAATAACATCAAACTTCTTCAGGTCATTCCAGTCTACAGGGTAAGGCACAAGGTCAACCGCCTTGCCACTAACATGCTTGCTTGCAAATGGGTCATTAAGCCAAGTGACTTTAGCTGCTCTTGGATTGGCATACTGAGCAGGAACACCCTTAGCGACACACTGGGCAATGGTACGACCTTTACCGTAGTTAACCATACATTGCTTTCTGGTACGTACACCTTCAAGTACCATGAAGTCTTGTTTAGTTAATTGAATGGCTCGTTTAACTACACGTTGCAAACGCTCATCAACACCATTCAGTCTATCCAAACTCTTTTGAGATAAATTAAATGCCATAGTTACTTTTCCTTTAAATGATGTTGTCTATTTTGTCTAACGTCTTTTTGCCAAATAGCCTTACTAATCTATTAGAGAACTCTGGATTAAAAATAGTGATTGCGTCCATGATAGAGCCAACTGGCATACCTAGTATGCAAGAAAATATCATTATTGCAAAAATATTCTTATAATCAAAAGATTCCACTAGGTAATCTGATACAGCACCACCAGCTACAGCAGACATGATAATTGCAATTATAGTTAATTGCTTACCATACTTTGTTTTATCTGATGCTGCGATACCCCCTAGTAACCCACCAAGCAACCCAAAAATATTCTGAGGAGTTAGTTCTAGCGAAATGGTAGCTAAGAAATGCTCCATTATTAACACACCTCATCTTTGTTTTTACCCTTAACTACATTACCGCTTTCTAGTTCCTTATTTTTATCCAATAAGCGTTTCCCTGCTAATGAACAAAAAATAGCAAGTACCCAATACATTTGTGGTGCAGTAGTCATCACAACCGTATCCGCCATTGCAAACGTAATTGCAATCCACGCCCATACTGCCCCAGAAACCATGAGACAATAACCACTACTTTTATTGGCTTTAATCGTAGGTATTGCTGTAGCGAAGAATTGACAAATACTAATTAGAATAAAGATAACCCACAATTCAGGTGGAGTTACATATTTGAAAGAACTATAGGAAGATAGCTTTAGTAGCTCTGTATTATTTAATAATAAGTTACATGAGAATAGAAACATTGAAACACTACTAAGCATTTCAATAGGTCTAGTTAATTCATCAAATAACCATTCATAAGCAAGTGTTAATTGATTTAGAATACATTTTAATTGTTTACGCACATTAGGTACTCCTTTAATAAAAATTAAATAAAGTATATTATTTATATATTAAAAACAACAAAAATAATATTTGATTCTATCTATAGCAAGAATGGCGCAGCCATCCCCCAACTATTTAAAATTGGCTTAGGGGTATCATCTCCCACTTGAGCCACTGCAACCGTTGACACCAACAACATGAGCGCAAATACCCAAAGCGCCAATGTTTTAACTCGTTTTTTGGCATTTACGCCCCCTTAAAAGTAAAAACCCACCGATTAAGATGGGTAATAATAACTACAAGACTTAAACAGTAACGCCTGCCGAGTCAATCCACGTTGCTGCTGTTGTCACACTGCCATCACTCGCAAACACCGCCGCAGTTTTACAAAAAATGGGCTTATTGATAGTTGTGTCAAAATACTGATAGCCTACCTCAGCGCGTAGCGGTCTTTGTGCGGTTGTACCTCTTGAGAATTTTACCTCTGCTAGATTAGTGGCTGCGTTGAAAACAACTAACGCAGGGTTATTGATAGCAACCTTGGTTGATGCGCCTGTGACCACAATCGCACCCACCCCCACTGTATCTAATCGCATATCTTTAGATACATTAACATCAGTGCATCCACCTAAAATAATACCCCTATTGCAAGCAGGCAAACCAATAGCTCTGCCGATTGACACGTTTTGACAATTATTGAGCGTAAATAAATCGCTTGTTTTGCTTGTTAGTGCATTTGTCGAGCTATACACAATCTCATTGATTGTTAGACCGTTTATATAATAATAAACACCAAAATCAAACTTACGAGCCGCATCAGTGCTAACGCTATCACGCACAAGCAATCTATCTATTGTTATGTTTGCATAATTTAGTTGCGTATTAAATGTAGCAAGTAATGATGCTGAGTTTGTCTGTTTGACATTCAGTGTCAATTTTTTAATAGAGATATCACTAATCGCGCCTGTTGTGCTACTAGTGTTGCCTGGTATATTAATAAACTGCGTACCATTTCCGTAAATTTCCAACTCCGCATCGTCAATCGCTAAATCACTGACGCTTAATGATGGATTTGCAGGTGATAAAGCTAATGGTCTCTTTGCGACAGACTTTAACTTACCAACGCGTAATTTTTTACTACCATTACCCGCAAAAAATCCAAACTGTACTGTGCCGTCATTGAGCGCATTACTACCGTAAACACTAATATCAACTGACTTAAACTCAGTTGACTCTGCCGAGTCAGAGACAGCGTAGTCCATTGTACCCCTTGCAATCACTGTCCCAATCTTATTGCGATAAGATACAAACAAGTTTGGCTCAGATAGTACGCCAATTACTGATAATGAGTCGCCTGTTTCTGATAGTCCATAAATATAGTCAATGACTACATCGCTACATTGTAATTTAACAAGCCGTTTACCAAACTCTTTACCCACAATGCGCCTAACGGTTAGCGACATTGAGTTGCCGCTAACACCAACATAAAAACCTGCGGTATCTTCAATGATAACACTACCGCTGCTGTTTACGTTATGTACATCAGTAATCTCAATGGTATCAATTACACCGCCTCGCGGCGTTGTTGATGTACCGCTAACATACAAACATTGCAACGAGCCTTCTGCATCTGTAATAGAGCCGTTACCGAGCTTTTTACAGTTACTAAACGTAACTTTGCCAATATCAATCAAGTTTGCTGAGTCAATATAAACTAAGTTTGTACCATACGTTGCTGAGGTGTCATTAAGATTTTTAATGGTTAAATTATCAAAACGTACAGTACCCACGCTTGCACGATAAATAATACCGTTCTTACAATAACTATTATTAAAATCTATCGTTAAGTTTTCATGTCCAAAATAACTATAGCAGTCAAATAAGTCTGTACCTGTTGGTAAGTTTGCTTTGATTACAGCACCCTGCTGACAGATGATTTTTTTAGGAATGGTAGCGTTAACTGTAATTTTATTAGATACTATGTACTCGCCAGATGGCAGGTACATTTGAGAGTTTACGCTGTCGTTTAAAAAATTTGACAATGGTGTAGTAATATCATTACCAGCCATAATACCCAACAAATTAGCATTGATAACTGGCTGTTTGTCATTGATTTCTTGCTGCGTTTTGCCACTTGCGTCTTTTATCAATAAAGCAGTCCAACCCTTTGCCCCTGCACCTGCTGCGGCTACGGTGTTAATGACGTTTTGTAGCTCAATTAATTTATTTTCGAGTGAAGTATCTGATACTTCCTTAAAATTATTTATAATAGTATTTAACTGATTTGATACCAAATTTAAATCAGTTAAATCAACCTTCTGTTTTAAAAGATTAATATTCTTATTTAATTTACTATAGTCAATACCAACTGCTTTAGCAAACTCAATAATTGCATCATTAAGTTCTTGTAAGTTTTTATAACTCATTTGAATATCCTTTATTATCAATGTAAATATTTAATATATCATTACTTATAGGAGTATCAATATACTGTTTATACGTATCTACGTAATTAGAGGGCATTAAATTAAATGTAGCTATTATCTTAGTTAATATTTCATTTAATTCAGCTATTTGCCCACTTTGACCATAAAACATTGTTGCTTTTAACTGTTCATCAAAATTCAAATCTAATACTTGATAAGGAGTTTTATCAATCATATTTGTAAAGTTTTCTACATCAATAGACCCATCAGTGTTATCTAACATAATTGCGTTACCTTATTTTACCTATATAATATTAATCCACTAAATACTATATTAGTATTGGATTAATAACCAAATATCTTTTTTAACTAGGTTAATCTATTTACTCACCAACCTACTAAGGAACATTATGATTAAAGCCAAAGTAATTACTGATTCAATCAGTACACACACAGGTCAACGTATTACTACGTTTGAACTTGAATATAATAGATATATACATGGTGAACTAATGAGTCATAGATGTATTACCGGAGATACTAAATTAGCTTTTGATTTACCAACAGCAAAAAATAATTCAAAAACAAGAGTTCATACATTAACAGTAAAAGATTTTTTTGATAAATGGACTAATGGTGGTGCTTTACGTTTACCATCACGTTTACAACAACGTGATTTAAGCAAAATCAATCCAGCAGTTATATACTCTGCAAAAGAGTTATCTATCTTAGCAGGATTTAAAAGCCCTGCTAATATTCGTACAAAGTGTAGAAAAGGTAACTTAATTGCACAAAATCCAAATAAAAGTAAAAATCAAGATTGGTTAATTTTAGGTTCTGATTATTTAGATTTTGAATCTAGTTCAAGAGAATTTCCGCAAGCTATTCGTCATCGTCTTGAACAGATGAATTTACGGTGTTTAGATGAAGTTACTAATACATTATCACATACAAATATTAATGATATTTGGGAAGTAGGTATTAAAAAAACTTATAAACTTATAGCAGGTAAATTAGATATTACTGCCACAGATGACCACCTAATACTTACTAATAATGGATGGAAAGAAGTAAAAGATATCCAAGTTAATGTAGATAGTGTTATTAGTTTATCTATGAGTAAGTTAGATTTAGCAGACCCTATACGTTTAAAAAAAATTAACGGTAAATGGGTATCAAAATTTAATCTTGAAGTGCTACCTAAAATTGCAAAAACACAAAACAATGTGTGTCATACCTGCGGAGAAAATAAATCATTAGAAATTCATCATATTGTTCCTGTGCATGAAAACCCTAATTTAGCTTTTGATGAAACTAATGTAATAGCAGTATGTAATTACTGCCATAAAAATGTTCATCATAAAAAACAAGGTTGGCAAACAGGTAATCCCTTAATTGGTAAACCTGTCTTAGTAACAAGTATTGAGTATGTAGGTGATCAAACTGTGTACGATTTAAGTGTTGTTAGTGAACAACATAACTTTGTTGCTAATGGTATTGTTATTCATAATTGCTTTAGTCGTAACTCATCAAGCAGCCGTGCTATTCCAATCCAAACCATGATTAACCATGTTAAAGACAATACAGCTATGCCTACCCATTGGGGCAAGAATCAAAGTGGTATGCAAGCCAAAACTGAAGTAGAAGACTCTGTTAAACAGACAGCTACACAAATCTGGTTACAAGCCAGAAATGATGCTATCAGTCATGCACAACGTCTAGCTGCAAATGGTCTACATAAGCAAGTTGCTAATCGCATCTTAGAGCCATATCAAATGATGAAAGTACTCGTTACTGCAACTGATTATGCTAACTGGTTTAATCTAAGATTACATGAAGATGCTCAACCAGAAATCTATGCTTTAGCTGATTCTATGTATAAAGCATTGGCATTGTCTGAACCAATGGAAATTAGTTATGGTGAGTGGCATTTACCATACATTGAACGTGAAAGAGATGAACACGGTACACTACAGTACTTTCTTCACGATGACGTAGAATTGACTTCTACACCATTAACACTTGAAGAAGCACAAAAAGTATCCTGCTCGTGTGCAGCACAAGTAAGCTACCGTAAATCAGATACCAGTATTGAAAAAGCTATTGCTATCTACGATAAACTTGTTAATAGCTCACCTGTACATGCTAGTGCATTTGAACACTGTGCTACCCCTATTGGGTATTTACCAGATGAAATTTCCTTATTTCCAAAAGGTGTTACTCATCTTACTTGGAATAAAAATACCCCTATTATCCCATGCTCAGGTAACTTCACTAATTGGATTCAATATAGACAGTTAATACCTAATCATGACTGTAAGGAATTTAGTCTTGAAAGCTTATAAAGGGTACATAAGAATCTCTTTAAATACGAAGGAGAGTTTAGATACCTTGATAAGAACTGCTGTCGCTACAGGTCATTGGAAAACCCGTAAGAAAGAAATATTTTCAGGTAAACGGTACTATGTTCTTAACCTTTACTTGTATAATATCCTAGATGATTTAAACATTGTTACTATTAAAACAGAAACAAAGTTAACAGTCAGGGAACTTAAGGGAATCATTGATAAAGCTATAACTGACTATGTTGAGCCAGATGAAACTTTAAATTATTTAAAATCTTATCTTACTGTATCAGCATGACAATACTAGAAAGACTGCACCAAGTATTTAAACAATCCAATGGAAAAGTACCTATCACTACGCTATATGCAATTACGCACAATATGCAACTGATAAACCAGATAGCTGATAGGTATAACCACAAACCAATGTATAAACCAAGAAGTAATGTAATAGTAGGATTTGGTGACCATAGCCAAAGCTACTATTGGGTTACCAATTCACTATTAGATCAAGGTTGGAATTATGAATGTAAATATAGATGACACTTTGGCACAACGAGCCAATACTCATGGTAATTTCCGTGATAACTCTGCTATCAGTCAGGAGATTAAACAAATCATCTTTACTTCACCTAATGCAGCAACATTTTTACCTGAACAAGCTGAAGCATTAGATATGATTGCGCACAAAATTGCCCGTATCTGCTGTGGTGATTTTAACGAAGTAGACCACTGGTTAGATATAAGTGGATACAGTACGCTTGTTTGTAAAAGCCTAACTGAAGTTAAGAATTTACCCCTCTAACATACCATCAACTCTATCAGTAAAGCCGTGCATTCGCACGGTTTTGTGATTTTGTTTTAAGGAATAATTATGACTATCTTAATCCATAAGAAAGTATTGGCAAAACTACCTAATATCCTAAAGGATGAGTTTACATTAAATCATGTAGCAGAAGATGAAGATTTAGCCATATCTATCTATCCTACAGAAGAACGGGATGTGTTTGAATATTATTTAATTCAATACTCTGATGCTGATGATAATGAAGATTTTCATCAATTACTTACCAATGGTTTTGACGAAGATAAACTTACAGAAATATTGCGTTTCATTAAGCAATATGCACATGAATTTGAATGGGTAGAAGTAGCATGAATTATACCAATAGCAGTAACATCCCATTAGCCCTAGCTGTATTTTTGGCTACAGATGATTATGACTATGAGCCTAATGTTATTAGTGCAACCAGTCTATTAAAACCCATTAGACCTTTAATACTTGCTAAACGTGTACCTAAATCAGATATGCAAGTAGATGTCTCATCTTTAGTTTCATCACGAATGGGTAGTGCTATTCATGCTGCTATTGAGAAAGCATGGCTTAATCCAGAAAGAGCAATCAGTGCTTTAGGTTACCCAGAACATATCGCAAAGAACATTGTGATTAACCCAGTAGAAGTAATGCCAGGTCAAATACCTGTTTATATGGAACAACGTGCATATAAAGATGTACAAGGTTACCGTGTATCAGGTAAATACGACTTCGTAGCTGAAGGTAAAGTACAGGATTTTAAATCCACCAGTGTATATACCTACCTAAACCAAACCAATAAAGATAAGTACATACTACAAGGTAGTATCTATCGTTGGCTTAATGAAGATACCATCACTAGAGATACGATGGATATCCACTTCATTTTTACTGACTGGAATAAAAAAGATTCCGTTAGTAATAAAGACTACCCACCTAACCGTGTACATACCCAATCATTAAAACTGATGTCAGTTCAAGAAACAGACGCTTGGGTAAGAAACAAGTTAAATCAAATTAAGATGTATGAAGATACAGATGAAAGTGAATTACCCAAATGCACTGATGAAGAGCTATGGCGTAAAGAGACTGTATTTAAGTACTATAAAAACCCAAGTAACCGTACTCGTAGTACAAGAAACTTTAAGACCTACAATGAAGCTATGCAGTACTTTGTAGAACAAGGTTCTGTAGGGATTATTGTGGAAGTAAAAGGACAAGTCGTTGCATGTAAATACTGCAATGCTTTTGCCTTGTGTTCACAGAAAGATAAGTTAATTGAAAATGGAGACTTAATCTTATGAATTTAAAACCAATAGAGAAGATGAACTACTTTCATATATCAGAAAAGCTAGTTGATATTCTCATGACCAAAACACAGAATAATGACCCATTATTCTTTAGAGTCATTGTAGCGTATTACCTTACTACATTGGCTTCACAAATGCGTGTAAGTATCAAAGGCTTTAGTCGGGGTACAATCCCTATTAACACCTATGTTATTGCACTTAGCCCTTCAGGTAGTGGTAAAGGTCATAGTACTTCGTTAATAGAACAAGAAGTATTAAATAACTTCAATGCTATCTTCCGTGAACAAACCCTACGTTACAGTGCAGAGCAGAACTGTGAACGGTTAGCACAGAAACGTGCTACACGTAACAATACAGACTTCCAATCTGAGTTAGAAAAGTTAGGTCGTGACTACCAAAATCTTGGTGCATACCTACCATCATTTGACTCAGCCACTACGCCAGCTATCAAGCAGATGCGTCAAAAGCTTTTAATGGCAGATGCAGGCTCATGTAACTTGGTTATTGATGAATTTGGTGCAAACTTAACTGGCTCTATTGAACCACTAACTACGTACCTGGAACTTTATGATAAAGGTCTACTACGTGATAAGTTAGTTAAATCTAGTGCAGAAAATGTGCGATTTGAACGCATTGAAGGCTATACGCCTACTAACTTACTGGCTTTTGGTACAGCAGCAAATCTACTTGATGGTAGCCGCAATGAAGAAACATTACATGGTCTATTAAAGATAGGTTATGCAAGACGTTGCTTATTTGCCTATGCAGACAAAGTAAATAAAAACCAAGTATCTTCAGTAGATGATGCCATTGCCCAAATGTTCAATAATGATGATGACGATCACTTAGAAGAACTTAGTGAAGACTTTTCATTGTTAGCTGATATGAGTTTGCTTAATAAATACATAAGCATAACTAATGCCAGTCTACGCACACTAGTTGCATACAAGCTGTCTTGTGAAGAACAGTCTCAACATATCCCTGAAGCAGAGGAGATTAGAAAATCAGAACTAGAACACCGCTATTTTAAAGTACTAAAACTAGCTGGTGCTTATGCATTCGTTGATAGCAGCGATGAGATTACAACTGACCACATTGAAGCAGCCATTAAACTGGTTGAAGACAGTGGTGAAGCCTTCGCTAAATTAATGACCCCAATGAAGCCATATATGAAGCTTGCTAAGTATCTAGCTGATGTACGAGCTGAAGTTACCTTAGCAGACCTTGATGAAGACGTACCGTATTTTAAAGGTACGAAAACCATGAAGGATGAACTAATTCAAATGGCTACCGCTTGGGGATATAAGAACAACATAATGATTAAAAAATCATTCATGGATTCAATCATGTTCTTATCTGCAGATTCATTACAAGAAACCAATCTAGATGAGCTTGTAGTTAGTTGGACTAACAGTACCAACATGACCTCAAACTATCGTAATGAAGTAGCACCGTTTGATAAGTTAAGTAAACTGTTTACCGCTAAAGGTTTTCATTGGTTAAATCACCATGTGTCTGATGGCTACCGTAAAGAAGAAAACGCTATTAAAGGTTTTAATCTATTGGTATTAGATGTAGATGGTACTTGTAATCTAAGTACAGCTAAGATGCTGCTCAAGGACTATAAAGCCATTTACTATACAACCAAAAGCCATACAGCAACGGATAACAGATTTAGAATTATCCTACCAACCAATTACACCTTAAAACTTGATGCAAAAGACTATAAGGAATTCTATAATAACGTGTTGAAAGACATTCCGTTTGAAGTAGATGAACAAGCTAGTCATCGTGTCAAGAAGTGGTTATCTAATCCAGATGCTATCTATGAAACAACTGAAGGCATCTTATTTGATGTACTACCTTACGTACCTAAATCAGCTAAGAATGATGAACGAGAGCGTCAGCTTAAAGATCAATCACAATTAGACAACTTAGAGCGTTGGGTGATGAATAATACTGGTGACGGTAATCGCAACAATATGCTGCTACGTTATGCAATGCTACTAGCAGATAGTGGTTTTAGTTTCCAAGACATTAAAGATAAAACTATTAAGCTTAATGATAAGTTAGCAGATAAGTTAAGCGAGATTGAGTTATCTAGCACCATCTTTCATACATTAGCTAACAAGCTAGTTGCTATGGGTAAATCAGTAGTTTAAATACGTATTAGCGTGCATACGCACGCTTATATGATTCTGTCAAAAAGGAGCAGTAGATGTCAAAAAGAGTGGCATTGATTTGCGGTTTCCCAGCACGGGGCAAATCAACATCATTAAAAGATATGGATAATGTACTTCATATCAACTGTGAGGGTTCAGCTAAAGAACTCTCATTTAGTCTTAAGGGTAAGAAAGCCTTTAAGACATTAACCCTAAAATCCCCTGCACAACTGCCTGAAGTATTTAGTTGGATTGAAACTCAACCTGACTACCATACCTTAGTAATTGATGGTTTAAACTTCCTGATGGATATGTTTGAGTCTCAAAACATTTATCAGTCAGCAGATTCACGAGCAGCTTGGGGTGACTATGCACAGTACCTAAAAAATATTATGCAAACACTGGTTGCCAACTGTACTAAGACCGTTATCTTTATTTCACATATTGATAGCGTATATAGTGAATCAGAACAACAGTTTAACTACCGTGTACCAGTTAAAGGTGCGTTAGCTAAGACAGGTGTAGAAGCATTCTTTACTACCATCTTAAATGCTGAACGTGTTAAAGTTAGTAAGTTAGAGCCATATAAAAGTGACTTACTACACATCACTGAAGATGAAGAAGAAGACGGTGTTAAGTACGTATTCCAAACCAGAGTGACTAAAGACACAGTAGGTTCTAATATCCGTACACCTATTGGTCTATTTGAACGCAATGAGACATACATTGACAGTGACTTGAACAAAGTCATTCAACGTCTTAATGAATACTATGCTTAGTCAACAGGAACTCAAAGAGTACCTAGACTATGACTCAAATACAGGGCATCTTACTTGGATTAAAAAAGCCAATAAGAAAACAGTACTTGGGTCAAGGGCTGGTAGTAAAATGAAATCAGGTTACCGTGCTATTAAATTGTTTGGTAAAAAATATTTGGAGCATAGACTAATTTGGTGTTGGGTATATGGTTATTATCCAACCCAGCAATTAGACCATGACAATCATATACGTGACGATAACCGTATCAGTAATCTAAGTGAAGTAACTATCTCACAGAATGCTAGAAACCGTGCAGTAAGGGACAGCAGGACAGGCGAGATAGGTATTTGGTACTGTAAACGTAGAGACCGTTTCATAGCAGAAATTACTTTACATGGAAAAAAAGTGTATCAAGCTACATTTGCTAACGCAGATGAAGCAATACGTCAACGCAAACTCAAAGAGATAGAACTAGGTCTATCATCACCAAACCCAGAACAGGAAACATTATGAGCTTATTAGCTAAATTAAAAACAGACACCACAATCCAAGAAGATAAAGACGTACTTGGTGGTAACTTCTCAGTACTTGAAAGTGATATCTATGATGGCACTATTAAGTATGCCTACTTGCAACAGTCTGCATCATCAAGTTCAATGAGCCTAAATTTAGGCATTGATATCAATGGTAAAGAATACAAAGAGACTCTTTGGATTAGTAATAAAAATGGTCAAAACTTCTATGAAAAAGATGGTAAGAAAAACTACCTACCATCATTTACCATTGCTAACAGCATTGCACTATTCACTTGCCAAAAAGAATTAGCTGATTTACCAACTGAAGATAAAGTTATTGATATCTATAACTACGACCAAAAGAAAGAAGTGCCTACTTCTGTACCTTGTATCACTGATTTTCATGGTGCAAAAGTTACTCTTGCCATTATGAAAGAATCACGCCCTAAACAAGTTAAAAATGACAATGGTGTCTACGTTGATACTGCTGAAATGCGTGAAGTTAATTCAATTCAAAAAGTGTTCCACCCAGAAAACCACAAAACCATTGCAGAATGCAAAGCCAAATCTGATACTGCCAAATTCTACCAAGACTGGTTAGACAAAAATAAAGGTCAGGTACGTACTATCGCATCTAAAGCACCTGGTGCAAATACCGCTAACCAATCATCAAACGTCTCTTCACTGTTTGCCTAACCCTTCCTACTAACTAACTAGACTGGTTTAACCACCAGTCTTTTTTTTATCTAATCTCTTTTATTCAATAAGGAAACCTATGAAATCAGTTGTCTTGCTAGAAACTACGAATGAGTTAGCTGCAGTAGTACAACACTGGTACAGCTCTGTTCTTGCACAAATTACTGAAATGGCTCAAGTACAAGCTGGTACTGGTAATTATAATTATGTACAAGCATTGAATGATGTTTATGCATTAATTCATAAATTGCCTTACAATACTCAGTACACAATCACTCAGGAAGTAAGGGTCATTTAATGAATATAAAAATCTTATCTTTTGATCCCTCGTTTAGAAACTGGGGAATAGCTGCAGCGATTTATGATACTACCACCAACCAACTTTATATTAAGACAGGTAAAGTAATCATAAGTAAGCCAGATAAATCAAAGATAAGACAGAATACCAAAGACCTGAATGTAGCCACAAACCTGTATGAAAACCTAAAAGACATATCATTACAGCCAGACTTAATCATAGCTGAAGTACCACATGGGTCACAATCCGCTTAACTATCAGGTGCGTTATATAGAAATATATAAATGAAAAACTAATCTAAAACGGTGAAACTCTTACTGCGTAGTGGCAAAGACAATACCGTGCGAAGACTTAATAAATTTGTTGTACTATGCTAACTTATAATAAATTACCGCACCCAGTACAACAAATAAGAAGTAACGTGTAACGACTAGAGCTTAAGCTCGTACACTACAAGCTAATGGTAGTGGAAATGGTTAGCATCTTACCAGGTAATGCTGAAGATGAAGAGATAGTCTGCTCTGTATGGAAACATGCAGCAGTTTCTAAGAGAACGGTTAAGATGTTGCGAATCTTAGCGAACATAAAGGAGAGCTATGGTTAGTTATGGTGTGTGCATTGGCGTATTAGGTTCAATACTTACTAATAAAATCCCATTTATCCAAGTGTCCGCAGCAGATGTTAAAAACGTAATTGGTAGTAAAGACGCATCTAAACTAGAAGTTATTAATTGGGTTAAAGAAAGACACCCAGAAATTCTATCTTGGATTCCCTGTAATACTAAAGCAGAGCATATATGTGATGCTATCGTTGCTATCTATGCTGCTATTCAAACCAAACAATTCAAGGAACTATTATGAAACTAACTTTAAATGCAGCTGAAGTACAAGAAGCTGTAACTCAATATATCGTTGCATCAGGTTTTCCTGTAGATATGGAAAACGCTAGTATTTTCATTACAGAAGATGGTGCTGAAGTTGTTTTTCACGACAAACCCGAAGCTAACTTAACACCAAGACCTAAACGTAAAGCTATCCCTAAAGCAAAAAAGCCAAAAGAAACTGAAGCTGATTCTGACGTAGAAAACGCAGATGAAGAAGAAGAAGCTGTAGAAGAAATCGCAGTAAAAGACGAATCTGATACCATTACAGTTGAAGAAACTGAAGACCTTATTCTAACTGAACTGGATGAAGAAGATGAACCAGTACTAAATATTGAGGAAACTGGTAATGACTTTTCGCTCTTTGGCTAATATAATAGCCTTCGTTATTTTTATCATTATTGTACTGATAGTAGGTTATCTACTATTGGTACTTGCTAAAGTATTAGTAATTATCATACCACTTATGTTCGTACTATGGCTTATTTGGTATCTATGTACAAAGAAATGATAACCTTAGTTTACTAAGGTAGAGGTAAGCTAGTAGTGCCTTAGACATAGAAAAACACTAGCAGTATTAAATAACTTTTCTCACATCTTTGGCTAGGTTAATACCGTTTAAGCTACGATACAGAATAGACCATACTGCATATATGGTCGCCCACCACTAATGTCCTTGTAGCTCAGTTGGATAGAGCATTCGCCTTCTAAGCGGATGGTCACAGGTTCAAATCCTGTCAAGGACACCAATTTATATCAGGAGAGTTACTTGGCTTACACCGTCTTTAATCAAAATAGTTTCAATCATACAGAACAAACCATGTTCTTTGGCGAGTCAGTTAACGTAGCTCGCTACGATATACAAAAATATCCCATCTTTGAAAAACTAACTGAAAAACAAATCTCATTTTTCTGGCGACCCGAAGAGATTGATATCTCAATGGACAGAAAACAATTTGCTGATTTACCTAAACATGAACAGCATATCTTTATCAGTAACCTTAAATATCAAACACTATTAGATTCAGTACAAACTAGAAGTCCTACAACTGTATTACTTCCCCTAGTTTCAATCCCTGAATTAGAATCCTGGATTACAGCATGGGCATTCATGGAATCTATCCATAGTCGCTCATATACACATATCTTGCGTAATATCTTTACTAACCCTAGCGAAGTACTAGATGATATTACAATCAATCCAGAGATACTAAAACGAGCTACAGAAGTATCTAAATACTATGATGAATTGCATGAGTTAAGCATTGCTTTTCATAAGTCTGGTATGTGGGATAGAAGAAGACTCAAGAAAGCACTCTATATGTGTCTAGTAGCTATCTATGCCTTAGAAGGCATTCGTTTCTATGTATCATTCGCTTGTTCATTTGCCTTTGCAGAACGCAAGCTGATGGAAGGTAATGCTAAGATTATTAAA
>RRZU012952581.1_pt1 | contig 15462 bp, 16 predicted proteins | sample 2165561 | NCBI WGS metagenome assembly RRZU01 (sample SAMN10456909, study PRJNA506462) | wastewater metagenome | isolation source: wastewater sludge | place: USA: Moscow, Idaho
CCTCTTCCGCCGCCGCCCGACGGCGCGCTTCCTCTTCCGCCTCCGCCCGACGGCGGGCCTCCCCCTCCGCCTCCGCCCGACGGCGCGCTTCCGCTTCCGCCTCCGCCCGACGGCGGGCCTCCTCCGATTCGCGAAGGGGCGATTCGATCTCTGCCCGGCGGCGGGCATCCATCCCCTCATCGACCGCGGCGGCCGGCGCCACCGGAGCGGGTTGCGCTTCGATCTGGCGGAGACGAGGCGCTTCCTCCTCCACCAAAGTCCGCTTGACATACGTGCGTTTCTTGCGCACCTCGATGCTGACTGTCTTGACCTGCCCGGCCATGCCGCCGGTCATTTTGATCTCGCTGTGAGTCTTGCGCTTGAGCGTGATCTTCTTGGGCTCGGCCACACCCGGAGCCAACCGGCCGCCGTGACTTTTACGCAGGTGCGCCAACAAATCCACCTTCTGTTTTTCCGTGATCGTGGCGTCCGCCCCGATGCCCGCGATGCCGGCCTCGGCGAACTGTTCCAACAGACGATCCAGCGGTATGCCGACAACCGTCGCGAATTGCTTGACCGTTACATCCGTCATCTACCACCCCCAGGACGAGCTGGACCTACCGCTCATTCTTCGAAAACCAAGGCGCCCGCGCCGTCATGATCAGCTTGGCGGCCCGCTCGTCATCCAGTCCCGCAATCTCGTTGAGATCGTCCACCGACAGTTCGGCCAGATCGTCCATCGTCACAATCCCGCGACTGGCCAGCAAAAAAGCCAGATCCTCGTCCATCCCTTCCATCCCCAGCAAATCCGCGGCCGGACGGTTATCGTTGAGCCGCTCCTCGGCGGCGATCGCCCGAGTCAGCAGCATGTCGCGCGCCCGGCCGCGCAGTTCCTCGACGATCTCCTCGTCGAACTCCGCGATCTCCAGCATCTCGTGAACCGGCACGTAGGCCACCTCTTCCAGGCCCGCGAAGCCCTCGCGCACCAAAATCGCCGCGATCTCCTCGTCCACGCCCAACTGCTCCACGAACATCCGCAACAGCGCTTCGTCTTCCTGGCCGCGCTTGGCCTGGGACTGGGATCTGGTCATCACGTTCAGGGTCCAGCCGGTCAGCCGGCTGGCCAACTGCACGTTCTGGCCCCCCTTGCCGATGGCTTGGGCCAGTTGCTTTTCATCGGCGACGATGATGTCCATGCTGTGGGTATCCTCGTCGACGATGATGGATTCGACCTCCGCCGGCGACATCGCATTCATGACGAAGCGGATCGGATCGTCGTCCCACTGGACGATGTCGATCCGCTCGCCGGCCAGCTCGTTGGTGACGCTCTGCACCCGCGCGCCGCGCATGCCCACGCACGCCCCCACCGGATCGATGCGGGTGTCCTTGCTCTTGACCGCGATCTTGGCCCGCGAGCCGGGATCGCGGGCGGCGCCCTTGATCTCGATGATGCCCTGGTTGATTTCGGGCACTTCCAGGGTGAACAGGGCGATCAAAAACTCCGGCGCCACCCGGCTGACGAACAGTTGCGGGCCGCGGCTCTCGATGCGCACGTCCTTGAGATAGCCCCGCACCCGCTCGCCGATCCGAAACGACTCGCGGGGATGGAGATCCTCGCGGGCGATTTTGGCCTCGACGTTGCCGCCGACATCGACGATCACGTCGCCGCGCTCCAGCCGCTTGACCGCGCCGCCGATCAGCTCGCCCTTGCGGTGCAGGTAAGCGTCCACGATCTGGGCGCGCTCGGCGTCCCGGACTTTCTGGACGATCACCTGCTTGGCGGTCTGGGCGGCGATCCGGCCGCCGAAGTCGGCGTTTTCCAGCGGGGTTTCGACGTGACCGCCGACCTGCGCATCCGCCTGGATCCCGCGCGCCTCGGCCAGCGCCATCTGCCGGTCCGACGCCTCGATCTGGTCGGCGTCGGCCACGACCTGCCAGCGCCGGAACGTTTCGTAGTTGCCGGTGCGCCGGTTGATCGCCACCCGCACGTCGGGATCGCCCTCGTAGCGTTTTTTCGCCGCCGAGGCCAACGCCACTTCCAGGGCGCCGAAAATGATCTCCTTGCCGACCCCTTTCTCGTTGGAGACGGCATCCACCACCAGCAGAATCTCTTTGTTGCCTTCTTTGCTGTCTTTTACGCGCATGTCGTTCTGCCTCCCAGCCGGATCCGCACGCCTGCCATCCCGCATTTAAAGTTCGGGGACCAGGCGAGCCTTCTCGATTCGCTCCAGCGGCACCCGCCATTCCCGGCCCTCGGCGTCGACGATCACCACCTCGTCGTCGCGCATCCCGAGCAGCCGTCCGATCAGTTTCCGCCGCCCGTCCAACAGTTCTCGCAATTGAATCCGCACCTCCGAGCCGGCGAAACGGACGAAGTGCCGGGGCTCGAACAGGGGGCGATCCAACCCCGGCGAGGACACTTCCAAGGTGTATCGCCCCGCGATGGGGTCCTCGACATCCAGCACGCCGCCGAGCTGGTGGCTGACGCGCTGGCAGTCGTCCAGCGTGATACCGGTTTCGCCATCGATATAGACCCGCAGCAAGGCGCTGTCGCGGCGGGCATGAAACTCCACCCCGACCAGTTCGTAGCCCATGGTTTCCACCACGGCCGCTAACACCCGTCTGAGCTTTTGCAGGTCTTGGCGCATTTGACCACCGGAAACAAAAAATGGGCCCGCGGCCCACTCGTTCGCCAAACACTGGTTGAACCCCACCACGGCATCACCGTACCCAACCCGCTTTAGATGCCGCTCGCGGCCGGTCGTTCGCCCGCCGACCAGCGACGCCGCTTTCCCAAGCCAAGGCGCTCCCTCGCCTCGCGGGCGGGAAAGACACGGGAACCAACCGCACAAAAAAAGCCCTTGACGGGCTTCCTTGAAAAAAATGGTAGCGGGGGCAGGATTTGAACCTACGACCTTCGGGTTATGAGCCCGACGAGCTACCGGACTGCTCCACCCCGCATCTGAGACCGACATAATAACGTTTTTGCGAAATCCTTGCAAGCCGCATAGCAAACAGCCCGATTCGGTGTTATCCCTCCCCGATCAGCCTCGGCCGGCGACCAGGGAATCGGCGACAACCCCGTCATTCCCGCGCCCGCTCGAGCAGCGCGCGGCGCGCGCGGGCATGGGCGCGCACATACAGAATCGCGCCCAGAAACAGCAGCAGGCTGAACCCCATTTCCAGCCACGCCAGCCAAGGCCGCTCCATGGGTCCAGCCAAGCTGAAAACCGCCGCCGCGAAGTAGAACAACGCGAGAAAGCTGGTCCAGGCGTGGGTGTAGGGTCGGCCGTGCAGCAACCCGCGCAAGGGGAACAACAGCGGTCCCGCCAGCAGGAGCAACACCAAGGAGACCGGCGCTCGGGTCGGGGGTTCCAACCAAGCGAACCAGAGCAACAGCACGCCGAACAAACCGAAATAGCCGGTCAGGGCGACCGCGTGCCAGAAGCGGCTCATGCGCCCGCCATCAAGCAGCGGGCGATCTTCGCCAGCCGACGGCCCAGCGCCTGACACAACTGTTTCTCCTCGGCGCCGAGCACCTTTTTCGACTCCGGCCCCGACCAATGACTCGGACCGTAGGGCGTGCCGCCACCTCGGGTATCGCGCAACGCCGGCTCGGTATAGGGAATGCCCACCAGCACCATGCCGTGATGCAGCAAGGGCAACATCATGCTCAACAGCGTCGATTCGTGGCCGCCGTGCAGCGTCGAGGCCGAGGTAAAAACCGCCGCCGGCTTGCCGGAGAGCGCTCCCGCCAGCCAGAGACCGCCGGTGGAATCCAAAAAATACTTGAGCGGCGCAGCCATGTTGCCGAAGCGGGTGGGGCTGCCGAGCGCCAAGCCGGCGCATTCCCGCAGATCGTCCAAGCTGGCGTAGGGTGGGCCGGCGACCGGAATGTCCTCTTCGATCGCCTCGCAGACGGCCGACACCGGCGGCACGGTCCGCAACCGCGCCGTCATGCCCTCCACCTCCTCCACGCCTCGGGCCACCTGACGCGCCATCCCGGCAGTGCTCCCGGCGCGGCTGTAGTACAAAACCAGTATTTCCGCCATCGCGATTACCGCCTTCTCCGCAAATCATCCGCTTTTCGACCCGGACCGGCCAGCCGTTACGGCCGGCCGGAATAATCCCTTCCACGCTGGCTTGACGGCCCTCGCAGCCAATGCTAGCTTGAACGTGGAACCGAGGACTACTTGCCCCATGCAGCGGTATCGCTGCTTTTTCAGAGCCTTGACCACCAAACTCCCGCTACTTGTCGTCGCGATGCTGTTGCTGGCGGCCTGCGCGACCGCTCCCGTGCAAGAGATGAGCGACGCCCGGCAGGCTATCCGCTCCGCCGAGGAAGCCGGCGCGGCGCGGCGCTCGTCCGGCACTTTCTCGACGGCCCTGCGCCTGCTGCGGGAAGCCCAAGCGAATCTGGAAGCCGGCGCCTACGCCAACGCCCGGCGGCTCGCCCTGGATGCCCGCGACCAAGCCGTCAAAGCTCGGGAGCAAGCCGCGCGGGACACCCCCGGCCCGGCGCCGCCCCCTTAGGCCAGCGGCCACTCCCCGACCACTCGCAGGGCAGATACACCCGACATGCTCCCCGCCACTTCATGTTTCTCGCCCTGGCCGGCTTTCCGCGCGGCGCTCCTATCGACGCTACTTTTGGCGACCGATCAGCCCGCCTACGCCCAGAGTCTGGATTTCGCCCTGCCGGGTTTGGGCGACCGGCCGGTGCGGCTGGCCGATTTTCGCGGCCGATGGGTGATCGTCAATTTCTGGGCCTCCTGGTGCTCGCCCTGCCTGCTCGAAATGCCCGAGCTGCAAGCCTTCCACGAAGCGCGTCGCGACCGCGTCGCGGTGGTCGGCGTCAACTTCGAGGATCGCCCCGCCAGCGAAGTCCGCGCGTTCGCCTCGCGGCTCGGCGTCACTTTTCCCATCGCGCTGAGCGGAGGCAACCCGATCCCCGGCTTCGAGCTGAAAGGGCTGCCCACCACCTTTCTGATCTCGCCCGCCGGCAAACTGGCCGATACCCGCTTGGGCACCGTCAACGCCACCATGCTGGCGGAGCGGCTCGCCGAACTGGAAAAAGCCGGCGATTCGGCTCGTTGACCGGTCGCCGCAGTATCGATCCGGCTGCCGCCCGCGCCCATTCCGAGGAGGTATCGTGAAGAAAACTCTCTGCCTGCGCTGTCTTGTGACCGGCCGCGTTCAGGGCGTCGGCTTCCGCTACGCCACCGCCGAAAAAGCCGAAGCGCTCGGCGTTACCGGCTATGTTCGCAACCTGCCCGACCGCCGGGTGGAAGTCCTGGCTTGCGGCGAGGAAAAAGCGGTTACCGCCCTGCGCGACTGGTTGTGGCAAGGACCGCAATTGGCCCGAGTGAGCGACGTTCGCCACGATACGCTGGCCCACCAGGATTTCCGCGATTTCCGGATCGTGTGAAGGCGGCATATAAAAATTCTCGAAAAGCTCTTGAATTATCCACAGGCTTGTGCGCTGTATCTGAAATGATACTTTTATGGCCGGATGGGTCCAAAATCTGGGCAAAAATCCAGCACTTACATACAACCAATTGATAATGATATAAAATTTTAACCGGCCCAACCGTCATCGAACCGTCATTTCGCGAGTGGCGACGGGCGGTTACCGCTCGCCGACAAAAGTTATCCACAGAGTTATCCACAGGCATTGGAGAGTCCGGTAGCGTCGCCCAGTATAGGGGGCATTAGCCTCGCTCGGTCGCCAGCCGTTCCGACAACCACTCCAGCAGCCGGTCCCGCGCCACCAGCGCGCTCTCCGAATCGCGGCGAGCGCGGTATTCCAGTTGGCCGGCGGCCAGATTGCGCTCGCCGATCACCACTCGGTGCGGAATACCGATCAGCTCCATATCGGCGAACATGACGCCGGGCCGGGCATCGCGATCATCCAGCAACACCTCGATCCCGGCGTCGAGCAACTCGCGATGGAGCGATTCGGCGGTCTCGCGCACGGTGGCGGAACGATTGGCTCCGATGGGAAGCAGCGCCACCTGGAACGGGGCCATCGCGCCGGGCCAAACGATGCCGCGCTCGTCGTGATTCTGCTCGATGGCGGCGGCCACCACCCGCGACACGCCGATGCCGTAACACCCCATCAACACCGTCGCCGGCTGGCCGTCCTCGCCCAGCACCGCCGCGCTCATGGCGGCGCTGTATTTGCGGCCCAGCTGGAAGACGTGGCCGACCTCGATGCCGCGAGCGACCGCCAGCGCGCCGCGCCCGTCCGGGCTGGGATCGCCTTCGACCACGTTGCGGAGGTCGGCGACCTCGGGTTCCGGGCAATCGCGGCCAAAGTTGACGCCGGTCAGATGCCAGTCGTCGGCATTCGCCCCAACCACCATGTCGGCCATTTTGGCCACGGTACGGTCGGCGACGACCGCGCCGGCGAAACCGACCGGGCCGAGCGAGCCGGGGCCGGCGCCGAACGCGGCCCGGATGGCGTCGGGCCCGGCGAAGGTCAGGGGCGCTTTCACTTGCGGCAGCTTCTCGGCCTTGATCGCGTTCAACTCGTGATCGCCGCGCACCAGCAAGAGGACCGGCCGCTCGTCCGCGCCCTCGACCACGATGGCCTTCACCGTCCGCTCGGCCGGCAGCTTCAGAAAATCGCACAGCTCGGCGATGGTCTTGACGCCGGGCGTGTGCACGCGCGTCAACGCCTCGCCCGGCGCCGGCCGGTCGCCGGGCGGCGCCAGCGCCTCGGCCAGTTCCACGTTGGCGGCGTAGTCGCTTTCGGTGGAGAAGGCGATGGCGTCCTCGCCGGAATCGGCCAGGACGTGGAACTCTTGCGAGCGGCTGCCGCCGACGCTGCCGGAATCGGCCAGCACCGCGCGGAACTTCAGGCCCAGCCGGGTAAAAATGCGGGTGTAGGCGTCGTACATCGCCCGATAGCCGTCTTGAAGCGAGGCTTGATCGAGATGGAAGGAATAGGCGTCCTTCATCAGAAATTCCCGCGCCCGCATCACGCCGAAGCGGGGCCGGATCTCGTCGCGGAACTTGGTCTGGATCTGGTAGAAATTGACCGGCAACTGCTTGTAGCTCTTGATCTCGCGCCGGAACAGCTCGGTGATCACTTCCTCGTGAGTCGGGCCGAAGCAGAAATCGCGCTTGTGCCGGTCCGCGATCCGCAGCAGCTCCGGGCCGTACTGTTGCCAGCGGCCGGATTCCTGCCACAGTTCGGCCGGCTGCACGGCGGGCATGAACAGCTCCAGGGCGCCGGCGCGATCCATTTCTTCCCGGACCACCGTCTCGACCTTGCGCAGCACGCGCAGGCCCAGCGGCAGCCAGGTGTAAATGCCGGCGGCGAGCTTGCGGATCAAGCCCGCCCGCAGCATGAGCTGATGGCTGACGATCTCGGCGTCGGCCGGGATTTCCTTGACGGTGAACAGCGGAAAGCGGGATACGTGCATGAATCGGCCTCGGGCGGCCTTCCTCGGTCAGGGGTTGCAGAAATATTCTTGGTCTTTTTGGGCTTTTTTCAGCTCCGCCTCGCGCTGCTGGGGATCGAGCGCGACCTTGTTGCCCTTGGCGTCGGTCTTCACCACCGGGCTGTCGCCCTGCAGCACTTTGAGATTCTTCTTGGCGACCTCGCAGTTCTTGGCGCGCACGTCCTCGGCTTCCTTCTGCGCCTGCTCGGCCTGCTGCTTTTCCTTCTGCTCCTGCTCGGCCACCTGCTTGGCCAGATCCGCCTGCTCTTTGCTCAGATTGCGGGCGGCGGCTTCGGGGTTTTGCTCCGCCCCCGCCGGCCTGCGCACCGTTTCGTATTGCACGCCCGGGGGGGGCGCCAGCTCGGAATACTGGATCTGCCCTTGCGCATCGGTCCACTTGTAGATGAACTGCTGCTGGGGAGCTTGAGCTTGAGCTTGGGTTTGAGTTTGGGCCGCTGCCACGCTCGCCCAACAACTCGCGACCAGCATGAAGCACAGCGTTGGTTTCAACATGTTGAGTCCTCTCATTAAGCCTCGGTATTCGGATTCCTGGAGACGCCTCGCGCCGACCGCCCCCGCGATTGCAACGGGATTTTGCTCGATATGGATGTTGTGTAGTATAACCAGCCCGCAAGACCCGCGCCCAGCACGTATCGGCGGCTTTCGCGACGAGTAGCGCCCACCGGGAATCACCCCCGCCGCGCGGCGGTCACCCCGCCCGAGCGCGGCCCCGGCCAGGCCACCCATCAGCCCGTCGATGATGCGTTGATCGTTTGCGCCGACCTGTCTTGCCAATCCGCGATCCACAACCCAATTTACCATGAGGAATCAACATCATGGAACTCATTACTGGCGCCGAAATCCTGGTCCGCTGCCTGAAGGAAGAAGGCGTCAAACACATGTTCGGCTATCCCGGCGGCGCCGTGCTCCATATCTATGACGCTCTGTACGCTCAAGATGACGTCCAGCATGTGCTGGTCCGTCACGAACAGGCCGCCGTCCACGCCGCCGAGGGCTACGCCCGCGCCAGCGGCAAAACCGGCGTGGTCCTGGTGACCTCCGGCCCCGGCGTCACCAACGCCGTCACCGGCATCGCCGACGCCTACATGGATTCCATTCCGCTGGTGGTGTTCTCCGGTCAGGTGCCCACGGCGCTGATCGGCAACGACGCTTTTCAGGAAGTCGACGCGGTCGGCATCACCCGCCCCTGCGTCAAACACAATTTTCTGGTCAGGGACATCAATAATCTGGCTGAAACCATCAAAAAAGCCTTCTATATCGCCAGCACCGGCCGGCCCGGCCCGGTGCTGATCGACCTGCCGAAGGACATCACCATCGGCAAGGCCGAGTTTCATTATCCCAAGAAGATCAAGCTGCGCTCTTACAACCCGACGGTCAAGGGCCACGCCGGTCAGATTCGCAAGGCGGTGGACCTGATCCTGTCCGCCAAGCGCCCGATGCTGTACACCGGCGGCGGGGTGATTCTGAGCGAAGGCTCGCCGGAACTGATCGAACTCACCCAACTGCTCGGCTATCCGATCACCAACACCCTGATGGGCCTGGGCGCCTATCCGGCCACCGACAAACAGTTCGTCGGGATGCTGGGCATGCACGGCACCTACGAAGCCAATCTGGCGATGCACCATTGCGATGTGCTGATCGCCATCGGCGCCCGCTTCGATGATCGCGTCACCGGCAAGATCGACAAATTTTGCCCGGAGGCCCGGATCGTCCATGTCGATATCGACCCGTCCTCGATCTCCAAGAACGTCCGGGTCGATATCCCCATCGTCGGCTCGGTGCCGAACGTGCTGCGGGCGATGATCAACGTGATCCGCGACGAGAAGCTGCGCCCCGACACCGAGGCCCTGGCACGGTGGTGGCGGCAAATCGACGAGTGGCGGGCCATGAAATCCCTGAGCTATCGCCCGAGCGACGAGGTGATCAAGCCGCAGTTCGTGATCCAGAAGCTGTACCAGGTGACCGAGGGCAAGGCCATCATCACCTCCGACGTCGGCCAGCATCAGATGTGGGCGGCCCAGTATTATCACTTCGACCGGCCGCGCCAGTGGATCAATTCCGGCGGCCTGGGCACCATGGGCTTCGGCCTGCCGGCGGCGATGGGCGCCAAGCTGGCCTTCCCCGATCAGGACGTGGCCTGCGTCACCGGCGATGGCAGCATCCAGATGATGCTGCAAGAGCTGGCGACCATGAAGCAGTACCGCACGCCGGTCAAGATCGTGAACCTGAATAACGGCTATCTCGGCATGGTGCGGCAGTGGCAGGAGTTTTTCTATCAGAAGCGCTACTCCATGACCTACTTCGAGGCGCTGCCAAACTTCGTGATGCTGGCCGAGGCTTACGGCCATATCGGTCTGCGGATCGAAAAGCCGGGCGATGTGGAAGGCGCGCTGCGCGAGGCGTTCGCCCTGAAAGACCGCACCGTGTTCCTCGACTTTCTCACCGATGACACCGAAAACGTGTTCCCGATGATTCCCTCCGGCGGCGGCCAGAACGAAATGCTGCTGGCCGAACGCGACGAGATGGTCTCGACTCACGACGAAGGCATGGTGCTGCTGTGAACAACAATAACAACCGTCATTTGATTTCGATCCTGATGGAAAACGAGGCCGGCGCCCTGTCGCGGGTGGCCAATCTGTTCTCGGCGCGCGGCTACAACATCGAGAGCCTGACGGTGGCGCCCACCGACGATCCGACCTTGTCGCGGTTGACCCTGGTCACCTACGGCAACGAGCAGATCATCGAGCAAATCGTCAAGCAGCTCAACAAGCTGATCGACGTGGTCAAGCTGATCGACCTGAGCGAGACCGAGGCCATCGAGCGCGAGCTGATGCTGGTCAAGACCAAGGCCAGCGGCGAGCTGCGGGCCGAGATGAAGCGGCTGGCCGACATTTTCGGCGGGCATGTCCTCGATGTCACCGACGCGACCTACACCATCGAGCTGACCGGCACCGGCAGCAAGCTGGACAACTTCCTGCGCGCCATCGACAAGGAAGCCATTCTCGAAGTGGTCCGCTCCGGTGCCACGGGCATCGCCCTCGGGCAGAAGGCGCTGCACGCCTGACCGCTCGCCCTCAATCCTCGCCGTCCCCGCCGCGCGTTCCGAGCGGGGACGGTCGGTTTTTCATCTCTTTCGAGAAATCCCCATGAACATCTATTACGACAAAGACGCCGATCTGTCCCTGATCAAAAGCAAAACCGTCGCCATCATCGGCTACGGCTCCCAAGGCCACGCCCACGCCCTCAACCTGCGCGATTCCGGCGTCAAGGTGATCGTCGGCTTGCGGCCCGGTTCCGCCTCGGCGGTCAAGGCCGAAACGGCCGGCCTGACGGTCAAGCCGGTCGCGGAAGCGACGGCAGCGGCGGACGTGGTGATGATCCTCGCCCCCGACGAGCACCAGAGCCAGATTTACCGGGATATCGAGCCGAAGCTGAAGCAGGGCGCGGCGCTGGCCTTCGCCCACGGCTTCAACATCCATTTCGGCGGGATCGTGCCGCGCGCCGATCTCGACGTGATCATGATCGCCCCGAAAGGGCCGGGCCATCTGGTCCGCTCGACCTACACCCAGGGCGGCGGCGTACCCAGCCTGATCGCGGTGGCGCAAGACGCCTCCGGCCAGGCCAAGGAGCTGGCGCTGTCCTACGCCTCCGCCAACGGCGGCGGTCGGGCCGGCGTGATCGAGACCAGCTTCCGCGAGGAGTGCGAAACCGATCTGTTCGGCGAGCAGGTGGTGCTGTGCGGCGGGCTGACGTCGCTGATCCAGGCCGGGTTCGAGACGCTGGTCGAGGCGGGCTACGCGCCGGAGATGGCCTATTTCGAGTGCCTGCACGAAGTGAAGCTGATCGTGGATCTGATCTACGAGGGCGGCATCGCCAACATGCGCTACTCGATTTCCAACACCGCCGAATACGGCGATTTCACTCGCGGTCCGCGCATCATCACCGAGCAGACCAAGGCCGAGATGGGCAAGATTCTCAAGGAAATCCAGACCGGCCAGTTCGCCCGCGAGTTCATTCTGGAGAATCAGGCCGGCGCGCCGGTGCTGCGAGCCAACCGCCGCATCAGCCGCGAGCATCCGGTCGAGCGGGTCGGCGAGAAACTGCGCGGCATGATGCCGTGGATCAAGGCCAACCGGCTGGTGGACACCAGCAAGAATTGAGGCGGTCGAGCCGTGAGGGCGGGACGCAACATCCGCTATTTTCCGGTTCCGCGCCGCCCCTCTCGGCTGACATCAAACCGTTTTCGCGAAAATGAGTAGCGATCTTCCTGTCCAGCGCCGGCTCGCGGTCCTGATCGACGCGGACAACGCCCAGCCCGCGATCATCGAAGGGCTCGTCAGGGAGATCGTCAAATACGGTATCCCCAGCGTCAAGCGCATTTACGGCGACTGGACCACGCCGAATCTGGCGGGATGGAAATCGGTTCTACTAGACCACTCCATCCAGCCCATTCAACAATTCCGCTACACGGTCGGGAAAAACGCGACCGATAGCGCCATGATCATCGATGCGATGGATTTGCTGTACACCCGTCGCTTCGAGGGCTTCTGCCTGGTTTCCAGCGATAGCGACTTCACGCGACTGGCATCGCGCATCCGGGAAGAAGGTCTGCTGGTGTACGGTTTCGGCGAGGAAAAAACGCCGAAAGCTTTTGTGTCCGCCTGCGATAAATTCATTTTCACCAAAGTGCTGCTCCCTCAGGAAGAGGCGGAGTCGATCAATCGAAAACAGGAAACGAATCAACTCAAAGCGAACACCAAGCTCGTGGGCCTTATCCGCGGCGCCATCGAGGCGGTATCGGACGACGGCGGCTGGGCCAATCTTGGCAGTGTCGGCCATCATATCGCCCAGCAGTCCCCGGAGTTCGATCCCCGGAACTACGGATACGGGAAGCTGAGCGAACTGGTGCTCGCCATCGGGCTTTTCGATATCGAAGAACGCCTTCACGGCAGCAGTCGAGCAAAAGGTATTTACATCCGCGACAAGCGTAAAAAACAAAACCCCTCTTGACCCGTAATCCCCTCGCCCCTGCCAAGGTTTGCGAGGCGAGCGAAGGGTTGCCGCCAAACCGGCGGGCAGGAAAAGGCGAGGCTCTCATGAAATATGCCGTGGTGACCGAAAAAACCGCGAATAACTGTCCCATCCACGTTCCAGACTTGCCCGCTCGCGTGGCCATCGGGCAACCCTTGGCCGAAATGGGGTCCGAACTCGAATCGGCCATTGAATTGCACCTCAAGGGACCGCTCGAAGACAACCTTGTCGTCCCGGCGGCGACCTCCATCGCCGAATACACTGAAACAATAGCGGCTTGACATTTTTCCATGACGCCAGATTCACTCGAACCCCGCCGCTCGCGCGGTCTCTACCTTCTCCCCAACCTGTTCACCACCGCCGCGCTGTTCTGCGGTTTCTACGCCATCATCGGTGCCCTGCACAGCCGCTTCGAGCCGGCCGCCGTGGCGGTGTTCGTGGCGATGGTGCTGGACGGGCTGGACGGCCGGGTCGCCCGCTTGACCCACACCGAAAGCGAGTTCGGCGCCCAGTACGACAGCATGGCGGATCTGGTGTCGTTCGGCTTGGCGCCGGCCCTGATCATGTACGAATGGGCGCTGGGCGCCATGGCCGGCATGGGGCCGTTCCTGTCCAAGCTCGGCTGGCTGGCGGCGTTTTTCTACACGGTGATGGCGGCCTTGCGACTGGCCCGTTTCAACGTCCAGCTCGGCAGCACCGACAAGCGGTACTTCATCGGTCTGCCCAGCCCTTCGGCCGCCGCTATCGTCACCGGATTCGTCTGGTTCGGGGCCGATTTGGGGCTGACCGGCACGCAGTTGCTGTGGCCGGCGCTGGTCGTCACCGTCGGCGCCGGCGCCCTGATGTTCAGCAACATTCTCTACTTCAGTTTCAAGCAGGTCGATTTGCACGGCCGCGTACCGTTCGTTTCCGCGCTGCTGGTGGTGCTCACCCTGGTGATCATCTCCATCGACCCGCCCAAGGTGCTGTTCCTCGGCTTCTCGCTGTACGGCCTGTCCGGCCCGGTGCTGTTTCTGGCGCGGTTGCGCCAGCGCGCCCGTCGTCGCACCCAAGGCGGCGGAGAGCTCTCCGAAACCAAATCGGCCCGCGACCGCGATGCGCCGCCCCCGTCTCCCTGAGCGACCGACCCCGCTCCGGCTCGAAAGCGGAGCGGTGACAAATCTCTTAAAATCCCCATAATGAATCGCTGCGATCCGCCGGCTTTCCCGGCCGCCGGCGCGACGGGCGAACCCCACTGGAGCGTGCCGCGATGAACAAACTCGTTATCTTCGATACCACTTTGCGCGACGGCGAGCAAAGCCCCGGCGCGTCCATGACCAAGGACGAGAAGGTTCGCATCGCCAAGATGCTGGAACGGATGCGGGTCGATGTCATCGAGGCCGGCTTTCCCATCGCCAGCCCCGGCGATTTCGAGGCGGTGCGGGCGGTGGCGCGGGCGGTCAAGGACAGCGTGGTGTGCGGGCTGGCGCGCGCCGCCGACGCCGACATCGACCGGGCCGGCGAGGCGCTGAAAGACGCGGCGGCCAGCCGCATCCACACCTTCATCGCCACTTCGCCGATCCACATGAAGATGAAGCTGCGGATGGAACCGGATCAGGTGGTGGAACGGGCGGTCGAGGCCGTGCGCCGCGCCCGCCGCTGGACCGACGACGTGGAATTTTCCGCCGAGGACGCCGGCCGCTCGGAACTGGATTTCCTGTGCCGGATCGTCGAGGCCGCCATCGAGGCCGGCGCGCGCACCATCAACATCCCCGACACGGTCGGCTACAACGTCCCCAACCAGTTCGCCCACACCATCCGCAGCCTGATCGAGCGGGTGCCGAACGCCGACAAGGCGGTGTTCTCGGTGCATTGCCACAACGATCTCGGATTGGCGGTCGCCAACTCGCTGGCGGCGGTGCTGGCCGGGGCGCGGCAGGTGGAATGCACCGTCAACGGCCTCGGCGAGCGGGCCGGCAACGCCTCGCTGGAAGAGGTGGTGATGACGGTGCGCACCCGCCGCGACGTGTTCCAGCTCGACACCGGCATCGACACCACCCAGATCGTGCCGGCCTCGCGGCTGGTGTCCAACATCACCGGCTTTCCGGTGCAGCCCAACAAGGCCATCGTTGGTGCCAATGCCTTCGCCCACGAATCCGGCATCCATCAGGATGGCGTGCTCAAGCACCGCGAAACCTATGAAATCATGCGCGCCGAGGATGTCGGCTGGAGCACCAACCGCATGGTGCTGGGCAAACACTCCGGCCGCAACGCCTTCCGCACCCGGCTGGAGGAACTGGGCGTCAGCTTCGGTTCCGAGGAGGAACTCAACGCTGCCTTCGCCCGCTTCAAGGAACTGGCCGACAAGAAGCACGAAATCTACGACGAGGATTTGCAGGCGCTGGTCACCGACGCCAATCTGGCGGCGGTCAACGAGCGGGCGAAACTGCGCTATCTGCGGGTCTGCTCGGAAACCGGCGAAACGCCGCGCGCCCAAGTCACTCTGGCGGTGGACGGCGAGGAACGCAGCGCGACCGCCGACGGCGGCGGTCCGGTGGACGCCTCGTTCAAGGCGATCGAAAGCATCCTGCAAACCGGCACCGACCTGCTGCTGTATTCGGTCAACAACATCACCAGCGGCACCGACGCGCAGGGCGAAGTCACGGTGCGGGTCGCCCGAGGCGGACGCATTTTCAACGGCCAGGGCGCCGATACCGACATCGTGATCGCCTCGGCCAAGGCGTACATCAACGCGCTCAACAAGGTGCTGCAACCGACCGAACGGGCGCACCCGCAACTGCTGTAGCCGCCTCGCATGAACAGCGGTCTGCGGCGGCACTATCTGGACGCGCTGGGTATTTCCATCTGGTTGCCGCGCCGGCCGCTGGCGATACACCCACAACCGACTCCTGCGGCGGCGGTCGACTCTTCTCTCCCCGTCGGAGAAGACGTGAGGGCGAGGGCTGAGGCGGAAGAAGCGAGGGCCGAACGGTTAACGGCCGACGAC
>RRZU011635426.1_pt1 | contig 15461 bp, 16 predicted proteins | sample 2165561 | NCBI WGS metagenome assembly RRZU01 (sample SAMN10456909, study PRJNA506462) | wastewater metagenome | isolation source: wastewater sludge | place: USA: Moscow, Idaho
GCGGAAGTAGATGCGTTCGCATCGGGTGCCGCGGCGGATCTTAATTACCGTCTCTTTACGCCGGATACTGCTGCTTCCTCGGAGCGTCCGTTGGTCGTGTGGTTGCACGGCGGCGGCGAGGGTGGCTGGGCTGAAGCGCAGGACAACGCGCTTCCTTTGCTTGCCAATCGAGGGGCGCTGGGATTCGCCACCGCTGAAGCCCAGGACATCTTTGGCGGAGCCTACGTGCTTGCTCCGCAGGCAACGGACCGCTGGTTCAATGACGCCGAGATGGGATACTCGGCGAAGTTGAAGGCGCTGATTGACGACGTCGTCGCCAATAACTCGATTGATCCGTCCCGGATCTACGTGGTGGGTGCGTCCAACGGTGGATACATGGCTGCTCGCCTCGGTTCCGATTACCCGGACTATTTCGCGGCTGTGGTCCCGATCTGCCCTGGTGTGGTGTCGCGTGGAACCACGCTACTGACAGATGAGGAACTGGCAGTTCTCAACGATGTTCCCACCTGGATCGTGCAGGCCACGACTGATGATACGTTGCCGTTCGAAGAGAACGGCGGGCACATGGCCGATATCGTCACGAACGCAACGTTGAGTGCCTACCCGGATGTGACATGGGATGGGGTGACGTATCCTCCACACTGGTCGTGGATTTACGTGGCCAACAACGATCCGGTCAATGACGAGGGACAGCATATTTGGCAGTGGATGGCAGCGCAGAAGCTTGCCGAGAAGCCGGGTAGTGTTGTTCCGTTTACCCTGGACGCGCAAGTCCTGGACAGCGGCCAGCAGGTTGTGTCCTTGACACTGGAAACTTCAGATCTGAACGTTGATGGGACGAGCCTGACGGCGGATACGTTTAACGTGCACGCGAAGGGTACGAATCCATTTGCCTCGCTGACGGACGTTGCCGGTTTCGATGTGGATCGTGAAGTCACAGGGGCATCACTAAATGATGACGGCGATATTGTCATCAACCTGGGTCATGGGTTCACGGTTCCGGGCGCTGATACGTTGGGCTGGTCTAACTCCGCCGCCCGCAATGTCCAGCTTGATCTGGAGTACACGATTACCCAGAATGAGCCAATTCTGTCGACGGATGACTCATCCGTGGTGCTCTCCAAGTTTGAGCAGGGTGCATTGGTGGATCCTGAGGTGGATGCTTTTGCTTCGGGGGCTGCAGCGGGTCTCAACTACCGTCTCTTTACGCCGGATACTGCGGCGTCATCTAAGCGGCCGCTAGTCATCTGGCTCCACGGCTTGGGTGAGGGCGGCTGGGCTGAAGCCCAGGACAATGCCCTACCTCTCCTTGCTAACCGAGGCGCTCTAGGTTTTGTGACGCCCGAGGCGCAAGAGATCTTCGGGGGTGCTTATGTGCTTGCTCCGCAGGCAACGGATTTCTGGTTCAATGACTCGGAGATGGGATACTCGGCGAAGTTGAAGGCGCTGATTGACGACGTCGTCGCCAAACAAAACATCGATCCGTCCCGGATCTACGTGGTGGGCGCCTCCAATGGTGGATATATGACAGCGCGTCTTGGTGTGGATTACCCCGAGTATTTCGCGGCTGTGGTGCCGATCTGCCCGGGCGTTGTGTATGACGGCAAGACGTTGCTGACTGACGACGAGTTGACAGTGCTGCGTAACGTTCCGACGTGGATCGTGCAGGCGACGACCGATGACACCTTGGCCTTTGAGGATAACGGCGGGCATATGGCTGACATTGTCACCAACGCGATCCTCACTGCCTACCCGGATGTGACCTGGAACGGGGTGACGTATCCTCCACACTGGTCGTGGATTTACGTGGCCAACAATGCTCCGGTGAATACCGAGGGACAGCATGTTTGGCAGTGGATGGCAGCGCAGAAGCTCGCCGATCCAGTTGATCCGACGCCGACACCAACTCCGACCGATAAGCCGACTGTGAAGCCTACGGACAAGCCCACCGATAAGCCGACTATGAAGCCTACGTATCCGGTGAAGCCAACGACGAAACCCGGACCGGGTACCGGCGGTAAGCTTCCTCTGACCGGTGCATCGGTGGAAGAGACGGCCTTTGCGGCTCTCGCTCTAGTTCTTGCTGGTGGCGGACTCGTCCTCGTTCATCGAAGGAAGACAAAAGTCGACTGACGTGTAAAAGCCATGTAAGGGGCCGTACCCACAGCGCTTTTTCGCTTGTGGGTGCGGCCCTTTATCTTGGTCCGCGGCGGTGGGTGGAGTGGCAGAAACGGATGTGGTGAGGGTAGCTGGTGTGAGTTGCTTAACCGGTGTGAGAAGCGCGGAGTTGCGAGACTCAGTTGGCGAGATCTGGGCGCTTCTGGCAAGATATAGGACGCTGCAAGAAATTGTGGTGGTGCTGGTGATTTATTCGCGTGGCACAGTAGGTGTGTGAGGCGTGAGACTTTCTTCGGAAGGTTTGAAGGTTTCGCGGACATGCCGACTTAGCTCAGTTGGTAGAGCAGCTGTCTTGTAAACAGCAGGTCAAGGGTTCGAGTCCCTTAGTCGGCTCCATCAAGCAAAGGCCGGTATCTCGTTTTTCGTTGAGATACCGGCCTTTGTGCATGATTCTACCGGGCAGGCAGTTGTGGCCTATAACCTACAATAGTTAACTTGTAGCAGCTTGTACGTGTGTATTGCGGCTGTCGGAGCCATCATGCTCTGTCCAGAGTTCCCCATGAGGTGACTCGTGAGAAGTGGCTGTACATGGATGTGTGATGGGCCAGCTCCCTCGTGGGTCACAGGTATGGTCGGGTCGTTAGCTCAAGGTAGTGCCCCGAAGGATCGAGCAGGTAGACGCCTCGTCCACCGTGCTCATGATTGATCTCTCCGGCGTGTAGGCGCTGTGGGTCGGCCCAGTGCTCACGCCCTTGTTCTTGGATTTTTGTGTAGGCCCGATCAAAGTGCTCGTCGTCCAGCAGATAGGCATAGTGCTGGGGTGGGAACTCGATTGGTGGTGTGGCGAACTGAAGCAGAACGCCGTCGTCGATCTGAATATTCGTGAACGGCCCCCAGGACTGTACGGGGGTAGCTTCGAGCAGATCGATATAAAACGCGGCCATGTCTGCCGCGTTAAGTGAAGCGATGATCGTGTGATTGAAACGCGCTGTCATGATTCTCCTTAGGTCGTAGATTGGTTTGAGGGGTATCTACGCCGGGAGGACCGCGGATCAAGGAACGGCCAGATCGCCTATCCGGGAGTGGCCGCTTTGGGCCGGGCTGGTCTTCACGGGGTAAGCCTATCGTGTTGCCCATGTGAAGCGAAGTTTCATCTTCTCCAGAAGACCTTATCTATGCATGACGTACAAATAGGTACCGCTCACAGAGATGAAAATCTACTCACGGACATTGGCTTGAAATCTGGCGATGCGCCAGATGGTAATGTCGCGGTGACGCCACAGGAGGAGAAATTATGAGGCAGCATCCATCCCAGATTCCTTCGCACGGGAGGCCACAACGTAGCAAACCGAAGTTTATTTCCGGCATCATTCTTGTTGTCCTCGCCGGACTCTTTCTCCCCAGCGCTATCACGGTGATTCAGAATGCCGTGTCGAGTAGCTCGGCTGACACAACATTTATCGTGGGGAGCGCCTTTGGGGCAATGGCCATACCGGTGGTTCTCTTGATTCTTGGGGTCGTACTGATTTTGAAGTCCCGCCCCAAGCGTTAATTCATGTGGTGGGCGTGACGCGGGTACTGCCGGGGACTGTGTGAGCCCTTTGGTTTGGCGAGTGTCTCTGGAAAAATGGTGCCATGCTGCTTGAAGATTTCCTCGCTCATGTTGACGCAGGCCTCCCAGTTGAACCAGGCACTGAGCCCGCTGCCATGCAAAACCAACTGGCAGATGATGCCATCCGTCTGTGTATGGAACTCAATACTCGTTACTCGACGCTTGAGGAACGGATCGCTCTTATGGAGCAACTTATCGGACGTCCAGTGCCCGATTCGTTCCGGCTGTTCCCGCCTTTCACCACTGACTGCGGTAAGAACATCCATCTGGGTGAACGCGTCTTTATCAACAGTGGCTGCCGGTTCCAGGACCAGGGCGGGATTTACATCGGCGACGATGCCCTAATTGGCCACAATGTTGTTATAGCGACCCTGAATCATGATCTTGATCCGGCGAAGCGGGCGGCCACCATTCCTCAGCGAGTAACCCTGGGTCAAGGTGTATGGATTGGAGCGAATGCGACGATCCTGCCTGGTGTGACGATTGGGGATGGGGCAGTGGTGGCGGCGGGCGCCGTCGTCGCCAAAGATGTAGCCCCGAGAACCGTGGTGGGTGGGGTGCCAGCCAAGAAGATCAAGGACATCAATACGTAGTTCTGTCTCGCACATCTAGATAAAACCCGCCCGGTTCTCGTCCTTACACGTGATGCTGGTCGGGCATCCATGACGAAGGTGACGGTCGCACCCATTACATCAATGATCAAGGGTCTCAGCAGTGAGGTTCGAATTGGTCCAGAAAACGGTTTGGATCATGTGAGTGCCGTGGCGATTGACAACATCCTTACCGTTGCTACAGAGATGCTTGGCCGGACAGTCGGCTATCTCCAGTCTTATCAGGAGTCTGAAATGGCGGCAGCAATGGTCGTAGCGTTCGATCTTGATCTTCCGATGTTGTTGTAGAAATCTGCGAGTTTCGGTTATTTGTGACGTGGCCAGCCCTCCCTTTGAGGAGGGTTGAGGACTATCCTCAAACGAGGAATGTGAAGGCATGCGACTCGATCTTAAAGATGCATCTCTTTGCGCTAGCAACCAGGGCTGCCAACGCCCGAGGAGTAGGAGTCCGATGTTTAGAGCGTTGGGAAGATTCACCACACGGCGAGCGTGGCTGGTGATCACCGTGTGGATCCTCATTTTGTTGGTTGCCGGGAGCGCCTCAATTATGGGTTTTGGTCATGGCGGCCTGTTTCAGCGAATGGAGACCAGCGAATATAAGGTTCCGGACACGGACTCCACTAAGGTGATGGATCTGACCCAGAGCACTGAAGAGACCGGACCAACCGGGATTCTTGTAGTAACAGGTGTGGATCTCGATGACTCGAAGGTTGCTGACGTAGCGAATGACAGTCGGCATCTCCTTGAGAGTGCACACGTCGAATCTGTGACGGATGCCTTTGCTGTGGCACAGATGCGGCAAGAAGCCGAGGAAAAAGCTGCCGCACAGGTCAAAGATGAGATCGCGAAGCAAATAGACGAGGCGATGAAGCCTCTCGAAAAGCAGATTAACAAGGGCGCCGATGATGCCAAGAAGGCTATTCAGGCGCAGATTGACGCTGCTGCCGCAATGGGCGCGCAGGCAAAGGCGGCAGCGGAAGCCCAGGCTAAGCCCGCGCTCGCGGAAGTGGACGCACAGACCAGCGCAGCACTTAAGGAAGCGAAGACGAAGGTGACAACCGAGGTCACCAAGGCGGTTAATGAAGCAGCCGCAGAAGCTTCGGAAAGTGACGAGGCCGTTGCCGCTCGCGAGGAAGCTGAGAAGCTTGAAGCTTCGCTGCTGTCTAGCGAAGGTGACGGTTACGCCGTCGTCGTTGCTCGAGAAAAGTTGGCGGACAAGGCGGAAACAAACGAGTCGCGAGCAGTACTCGATGAGGGGATCGTGGCCTACGAGAAGGCATTGCGGGCCGAGTTCCCGGAGGCACGAGTTTCGGAGATGTCTCAGGATTCCATCGGTGCAGCGATCAATGAGCAGATTCAGAAGGATTTAGTAAAGGGTGAGGCGCTTGGCCTGCCTGTCGCTGCGCTGCTGATGCTTATTGTTTTTGGTGGTGCGATTGCTGCGGGCCTTCCGCTCGTGGGTGCGGTGAGCGCCATCGCGGCGGGGATGGGTGTGCTGTGGGTATCCACCTGGGTGACCACGATCGACGCCTTCATCCTCAATGTGGTGTCGATTATTGGGCTGTCGTTGTCGATTGATTATGGTCTGCTCGTGGTGTCCCGATTCCGCGAGGAGGGAGCCAAGCGGCTGGCAGAGCTTCCCGAGGCCGAGCGAGATTTGGGGGCACCGGACGCTCGGCGACGGGTGGAGACGCCCGCGGTGCGCAAGACGGTGGCAAGCGCTGGCCGTACCGTCGTGTTCTCGGCCGTGACTATTGCGCTCGCCCTGGGCGGTATTTTCTTCATCGATCTTCACATGCTCAAGACCATCGCATGGGGTGGCATTGTTGTGGCGGTTCTTGCGGTGCTTGCCGCCGTAACGATCATTCCGGCGCTTTTGACACTGTTTGGGCATCGACTGCTTCGGCCCTCCCCGCTGACGCACGTGCCGGTGCTTGGCAAGCTGATGACAGCAGTAGGCGACTCCTCCAGCGAACATGGCGTGTTCTCGAAGCTTGCCCATGGCGTGCAGCGCCGTCCGTGGAGTGTCATGCTGGTCGCGGCAACGATTCTGGTGCTTATGGCGTTGCCCGTGCGTGATCTGGAACTGCGTAATAATTTCACCGATTACATTCCCAAGGGAAGCTCGGTGGAACTGGCCTTCGACACGATCGAACAGGACTTCCCCGACCTCGCCACGCCTGCCATCCAGGTGATTGTGGACTCGCCAACTGATTCCACGGCGGTGAAGGACTATGCCGATCAAGTGAAGACGTTGGACGGCATTTCGGATGTTACGGTGACAGAGCTTGAAGGGCATGAGAGCATGTCCTTGCTGGACGTGCGTGTTGACGCCGACGACCAGGCAGGTTCACAGGTCACCCAGTTGGTGCGAGAGATGCGAGATTTCGACGACGTCGGCGCGCAGGCTTGGGTGGGTGGCTCAGCCGCCAATCAGCTCGACTTCGTCACGACAGTCACGAGCGATATGCCGCTCGCGCTGGGCGTCGTGGCTGTGGCCGTGATGATCCTGCTGTTCCTTATGACAGGCTCGGTGATTGTGCCAATCAAGGCGCTGATCATCAATGGTTTGTCGATTGTGGCGTCGCTGGGCGTAACGGTGGCAATCTTCGAGAATGGCTGGCTCGGTGTGCCGCAGACGCCGGGCCTGGAGACTTTCATCGTGGTGTGCATGATCGCGTTCGGTTTCGGACTCTCGATGGATTACGAGGTGTTCTTGCTGGCGCGTATCAAGGAATATTGGGATGCGGGTGAGTCGAACGACCACGCGGTGGCCAAGGGACTACAGCGCTCGGGGCGGATTATTACTTCTGCGGCCGCGATCGTCATTGCCGTGTTTGCCGGTTTTGCGATGGGCGACATGGTGGCGATCAAGCAGATCGGCGTGGGCCTCGCGATCATGGTGGCCACCGATGCCACGCTGACGCGTATGCTGCTGGTTCCTGCCACGATGACCGTTATGGGTAAGTGGAACTGGTGGGCGCCGAAGCCTCTGGCTAGGTTGGCGGAGAAGATCGGGCTGCGAGAGTAGCACAAATAATGCATGTGGGCGGTATCAGATGGAGAACACCATAAACGCATCGAAACTTTGGGGCATGATCCATGCTGAGCGGATGCGACTTGCCGAGGTGCTTGAGAGGCTCTCTGATCAGCAGTGGGGTTCGTACTCGCTGTGCACGGAGTGGACTGTTGAGCAGGTTGTCGCCCATCTGACCGCAGCCGCTCACACTGGGAAGGCTGCATGGATCAGAAGCATTGTGCGGGCGGGTTTTCGTGCGGACAAGCACAACGCTTGGTTGCTGAGCAAATACCTTGGTGGGAGTACACGAGAGACGCTTGAACTGTTTCGGCGTTCCGTTCCCTTGACCACCGCTCCCACCAAGGACTTCGCGGCGTTCCTCGGTGAAGTAGTGGTACACGGCCAAGACATCGCGCGCCCTCTTGGGATTGGGCTTGCTCCCGATCCGGATGCTGTTCTTGAGGTAGCGAGATTCTTCGTTACGAAAGACTTTGCGGTGAAGAGCAAGAGCCTCGTTGAGGGACTTCGACTGGAGGCCTGCGATACGTCCTTCGCGAATGGAAAAGGCCCGGAAGTTCGGGGAAATCTGCTCGATCTCGTTATGGTGATGGCAGGCCGTCGAGACTACCTTGATGCGCTCCGCGGTGATGGAGTGGCTGAGCTCCGCCGTCGTCTTGGAGTGATGTAACGCTGGTTACTGGTTACTGGTTACTGGTTATCAATTGATTGTTCGGCCTGCCTCGACGTCGGTCGGGAGCGGACTGAATCTCTTTGGTGGAAGAGTGATTGGAGATTCATGCTGTGAGAACATCGTGGGAACCCTGCCACGATGATTAATCGTCAATATAACCTCACTCGTGTTCCGTGTACGTCAGTGTTGTCACTGACATACACGGACGGCTGGTTTTCGTACGTTGAGTTGCAGTGATATCTACAGTGACGATGTAGTGAGGACCTGGTATTGCGACTAACGAGGCGTCTACTCCGGAGCAGTTTCTAGGACCATGGTGATCTCGTGGAGACCTTGCTGCTCAAACGCCACATCACCCATCATGTGAGCCCAGCAGGTGTTGGCCACGGCCTGGTAGATGAGTTCGAGTTGCCATGAGTTGGTCCGAGGATCCTCGCCGTATCCGCGAAGGAATGCAGCTTCGAGGTCGGGGCGGCCGTTCCACTGACCGAGCTGGAGCCGGAGGAGGTCGCTTTGTGCGGAGCGCCAGTCGAACCGGCCGAAGTCGATGGCCATGACGTGTGGTGTCGTGGATGAGTCGTTAACCAGCCAATTTCGCGGGTGCCAGTCCCCGTGCGTGGGAACGACGCGAATTGGCTCGGGTGTGGAGGCGTCGAGAACAGCGTTGATCCGTTCGACCTGGTCCGATGGAATGTTGTGTTTGCCGTCCAGCCACCGCCGTGTGCGAGTGACTAGGTTGCGTTCGTAGTCGTCGTCGCTCTGTGTTGGCGAGTCGCTGTGCGTTGCCGAGTCGCTCTGTGTTGCCGAGTCGCTGTGCGTTGGCGAAGGATTGAGTTTTTTGGAAAGAATTGAGCCGTAGGCGCTGTCCTGAAGCTCAATTCTTTCCAAAAAGCTCATTTCTTTCGTAGTGATGGGGCTGAGCGCCGTGGTTGGTTCCTTTTGGCAATGGCCTGGAGCGGCGTGGCCTGGAGCAGCCTGGGAGTGGGCAGCTTGGGGCGGCGCAACCTGGGAACCCTGCCGATGAAGGCGCCCAAGCAGCTGGCCCGCTTGAAAATGGACCTCTGAATCGAACTCAAGCTCTGTTCCCTCGACGAGCTGACCCGGTAGATACGTCAGAACTAGCACGCCAAGGCGGGAATCTCCGGCAACTAACTGCTGAGCGTCACCTGTTCCGCTGAGTTCCCGTGCTGCCGTTTCGTGCGCTCGGATTTCTCTCGCGATGTGTTTCTCCATCGGTGGTCCGGCCACCTTGAGAATGAGGTCGGTGCCGTGGGAGTCGCGAAGGTGCCAGACGCGCGAGGCGGTGGTCTCCCAGCTGAGATCCTTAACAACCGCGACGGAACCGACGGCGCGGAGCAGCCATGCGGACTGCTCAGTGCTCAGATCTGGATGCTCGGGATTTGGGTTTATGTGCACCCGTTGAGCTTACTGTCTTGACGTCTCACTACTCGACGACGACGAAGTCCGGTAGCGCCTTGATCAGTTCTTGCGTATGCAGAGGTGCCATGGCGACTGATGGGAAAACATCGGAGTAGATACAAGGAAAACGCATGGATAGATTCAAGGAAAACATCGGAATGGATGGAGTTGCCCAATGAGCTCGAGGTAGCTAAGCGCTGGACATGTCGCCGCCAGCCGGCCCGCTATGCTTTGCCCATGAGCAATGAAAGATTCGAGCACCGCCGACAGGGCGACGGCGAACTGCTGGGCTGGATCGAAGAGCGTGGTGAGGGCTTTGTTGCCGTTGATCACTTTGGCTGGGAGCGCACGGGCATTGTTGACTGGTTCGATGCCGAAAGTGTGCTTGATGATCTCGGACTCAGCTACCTAGCCGAGCGTTACGTCTATTCAGCTGATGATGGTCGGATCCTTGACGTGAGAATTGCGGAGGTGCGCGAGGGCGCCGTCGTTATTAAAGAAGAAGATGCGGGGGCTATCGGTATGCCGCAGATCTTCTACACCCTCAGAACCCCGGTGGATCCAAAGGTACTGCGCTTGCGGTGAGGGGCGAACCCGACCTATTCAGCCTCGAATCGAACCTCTACCGCAGCTGACACAACTACAGGATCGGGTCGGAGCGTGACGTTAGTACCGCCCGAATACGCGGTGGCGCGAGCCAGCTTCAGTCCCGCGGATTCCGCCGAAGAATCCTGGAGAAGACCGACGTCGGCGATCTGGACGGGAGTGACTGTCTTCTTTCCGATCGCCCGGGCGTAGGCGGATGCACGCTCAACGGCGTCGGCTATAGCTTGGCCTGCCGTGTCGCGCTCAATTTGCTTCCGGCTTTCCAGCGTTACATCCCAGGTGATGCCGCCAATCTTCACGCCTTCGCGCTCGGCAATCGCGGAAACCCAACCCGAGAGTTTGGACAGGCCCGCAAACACTACCCGGAACGTCAAAGAGGCGGTGTGAACAAGGGGGAGCTGTTCGCCGTCGTCGTTCCAGGGCCGCGAGGACCAGACACTTAGTTGGTCACTGGACCACTCGGACACAGCGCCAGACGACACAAGCTGCTCGATCTCGCCGCGGACCACCTCGCCGAGCCGTAACGCGCGCTCCGTGACCCCTGCGCGATCCGTCCCGTCAAACTCAGCGCTGACGTGGAGGGTTGCGATCTCGGGTGCGGTGCGTGATTCGGCCTGCCCGCGCACGGTAATAACAACGGTGCTCATACTCGACGGTAACACCTTCGCCTGGAAAGCCCCTAAGAGGCTGAAAGGCTCCTAAGAACCCGGGACCCTAAGGCCCCTAAGCGCCAACTTAAGCAAACACCACGGTGGAGCTGCCGTTGAGTAGTACGCGATGCTCGGCGTGCCAGCGCACAGCCCGCGTCAACACGCGGCGCTCCACGTCCTGGCCCTGCGCGACCATGTCTGTCACGGTATCCGAGTGCTTCACTCGCACCACATCCTGCTCGATGATCGGGCCCTCATCAAGGTCCGGGGTGACGTAATGGGCTGTGGCACCGATGAGCTTCACGCCGCGCGCATGCGCCTGGGCGTAGGGGCGGGCACCCTTGAACGACGGTAGGAACGAGTGATGGATGTTGATGATCCGCCCTTCCATCGCCGCGCACACCTTGTCAGAAAGAACCTGCATGTAGCGGGCGAGGACAACGAGTTCGGCGTCGTGCGTGGCGATGACGTCCATGAGGGCTGCCTCGGCTTCGGGCTTGGTGTCCTTGGTGACGGGGATGTAGACGAACGGCACGCCATAGAACTCGGCGAGTGGGCGAAGGACTTCGTGGTTGGCTACCACCGCGGCGACCTCGATCGGGATCAGCCCTTCATTGACGTGATAGAGCAGGTCGGAGAGGCAGTGCGCTTCTTTCGATGCCATGATGATCGTGCGGAGCTTGCGATCCTTGCTATTCAGCTCCCACGTCATGTTGAGGGCCTCGCCCATGGACGTCATCCGGTTGCGGAACCCCTCCGGATCGGCAATGGCTTCGGTCTCTACGCGCATATGGAAGTTACCGGACGACGGATCTCCGTACTGCTGCGACTCAGTAATATTCCCGCCGAGTTCCGTAATGGCACCGCTTACGGCGCGTACGATTCCGGATCGGTCGGGGCAGGTCAGCTTCAGGATCAACGCATCAGACATGGATTGAATAATAGCAACGACGACGGCGCGCGCCGCACGAGAGTTCATTCTCGCGATGTCGGGTGGGAGGGTTGCTATTTTCTGGGACGACGACGTTGCCTGCCTTCGGGTGTTTGTTACTCCCGGACGTCGTCGGCCCTGTATTCGGCCTGGTATCAGGCGTCGTCGTCGGGAGAAAAGATGTCCTCGATCGAGCAACTGAATGTCCTCGCGATCCGGAAAGCGAGGGGAAGAGAAGGATCAAAGCGACCCTTTTCGATGGAGATGATGGTCTGGCGGCTGACGCCAAGTTCGTCGGCGAGGCGTTGCTGGGACCATCCCTTGGACGTACGGAGATCGGGTAGGTGATTGTCCATGGGTTAGTGGCTCCTCTCCCAGAAGTATGCCGCGCCCAAGATGATGATCATGAAGTAACAAACTCCGAGAAGCGTGAACGAGACCGCTGAAGCATCGGGGAATGCGAAACCTGCAATGGCGGAACCGATGCCGGCGGCTCCGAAGGTGAAATGGGCCGTTGTTGCCGAGGCGTTGGTGAACCAGGTGTTCTCCACGTTGTACTCGGGAGACTGGTTTGCCCCGCGAATGGTGTCACGATCAACGATAGCTATCCAGATTCCCATCACGCAGGGAGGGAGCATGAATGCCAACATGATGGCGAATGCCCCAGCCCAGGTGAGCCTCTGGAAGTCGGGTCCAAGAGACGTGAGGACGGCACTGATCGCGGCCGCCAGAGCGATACCGCCCGGTAAAGCGACGGTGAAGGCTGACCGCTTCCGGATCCCGAATTTGGCGACGCCGAAGCGGAATCTTGTGTCCCGCTCTTCGGGAGCATCCTCAATGACCTCGGCAACGTCGTCCATGGGTTCCGTTGCTTTCCTGTGCTGTTCGGCCATGCCGTGGTTGGGAAGGTTGTTCTCTTGGTTCATGTTGCACCTCTTTCCGGTGAAATACTCAACTGCTTGTAAAAGAGACTTTACAAGTCAAGCACGCTTGACGTCAAGCGTGCTTGACAGATTCTTGCATGAAGGAGGCTGTGCGGGCGGTCAATTATCCGCGCGTTTCTTTATTGAGTGATGCTATCCATTGGAGAATGGACAGTCCCGTCGAGAATTGAGCCCCCGGAAGCTGACGTAGCACTCAGTTCTCGACATAGACGTCCATTCTCCAATTGGTCCCTGGAATATTGGCCCCGGGATATTAGCCCCGGGATGACGTCTCGAGTAAACGCCCCGCAGGGCGTGCAGAATGCCCTCGAGGGCGCCGGAGAACAGGCTTATGGCAGCTGCCAGTCGATCGGCTCGGCTCCCTGGTCCACCAATAGCTGATTAGCAGTGGAGAACGGCCGTGACCCGAAGAATCCCCGGCTTGCGGACAGTGGTGAAGGGTGCGGAGACATCACCACGGGCGTGTCGCCCAACAGCGGTCGCAATTCCTGAGCTGGCCGCCCCCACAAGATCGCAACCAGCGGCTTTTCGCGTGCCGCCAGTGCGCGGATGGCGTGCTCGGTGACCTTTTCCCAGCCCTTACCGCGATGCGAGCCCGACTTCCCCGGTTCCACCGTCAGCACCCTGTTGAGGAGCATGACGCCACGATCGCACCACGGCGTGAGGTCGGGAGTGGAAGGCATGGGTGTGCCGACGTCGTCGTGCATCTCCTGAAAAATATTGACGAGCGAACGTGGGAACGGGCGTACGTGTGGATCCGCGCTGAAGCTCAGACCCACCGGATGTCCCTTGGTGGGATAGGGATCTTGGCCCACGATCAGCACTTTCACCGAATCCATCGGGTAGGTAAAGGCGCGCAGGATGTTCTTCCCCGCGGGCAGATATTCGCGCCCTGCGGCTAGCTCTGCGCGAAGAAACTCGCCCATGTGTCGAATGTCGGGCTCGACCGGCTCCAGTGCCGCGGCCCACTGTGGATCGATAATCTCAGAAAGAGGCTGCATGGGTTTAAGACTACGCGGCTGTGTGGTTGCGCGGGGGCGTAGCCAGCTTTTCAGGTGCTCCGGTAAGCTTGTTTTTCTATTTTGGCCCCTCCTGTGGGTGCACACTTCAGCCCAAACCTAAGCGGCCTACGCGGAGGAGAGTGTTCAGTTATGACCAGTGAAGAACCGACCACCCCGATTGGTGAAGAACCGACAGCCACAACCAGCGGAGAACGATCCGCGGCTGCTCAGCCAACCCGCGCCCTCTCGGCTGACCTCTCCAGTGAAGAACTTGCCATCTTGGAGTTTGAGCGCAACTGGACCGGCCGCGCCGCGAAGAAGAACGATGCCATTGCTACACTCGGCATGACTCCGGCGCACTACTATTTGGTACTCGGACGCCTCGTTGATAAACCCGAGGCGCTTATGGAGAATCCCGAGTTGATCCGGCGTTTGCGACGGCTTCGTGCCCAACGCGCGGCCGAAAGGCATGGTGATCGTAACTCTTGGTCGGTTCGCGGCGACGATAGTGTAGGCGACGCGATAGGCTAGCGCCGTGGCAGAGAATCAGTATCCCGCAGATGAGTTCGATGAACTCGCAGCTACCCGCACGGTTCGTGGGGCGCATCGGCGCAAGGAGTCGAACGCAAAGTGGTGGATCGCCCTTGTGGCTGTCATCGTGCTAGCCCCGCTAATTGGTTGGGGTGCGGTGCAGTGGGCAGGATCTCATGGTTCTTCTTTGCCGAAGATGCCGGGGGCTACGGCAACGGCTGAGCAGTCACCGGCGCCCACGTCCACTAGTGCGTCGGAAACTCCGTCTCCCACAGAGACCCCCACCGAGCCCCCGAATTTTGATCTCCCCGTGGAGATCCTCAACTCGTCTGATGTTGAGGGTTACGCGGCTGTGAATCAGGAGATTTTGTGGAATGCGGGATTTGTAGATGTTGCGACCGGCAACTACTGGGGTGGAGATTCGGCGCTGACGCAGGTCTTCTATCCCGACGAGACCTTCGCCGTCACTGCCAACGAGGTGGCCCGAGTGCTGGGGATCCCACAGGATGCCGACCACGTCGTTATGGGCGGCGAGGCGGAAGGCGGCATTGCTGTCGTCGTCGTTCTTGCAGGAGAGTTCGGCTAAACGTTCGTCGGTTTCGACGTGTGAATAGCTGTGAGTGAGCCCCGAGTTCTTGAGTGATCAGGAGTCCGGGGCTCACGTCTATTTCTGGTCGACGACGACGCACTACCGCTAACGTTTCTGATTGCCCACGTTGAGTGTGGTGATGCTCGGTGGGCGGCGGGACTCGTGACCTGTGCCGTGTGTGGAGGCGGTGTGTGCGCTCGCGGTGAAAGGGTGTATGACACAGTCTTCTTGTCTTGCACTCTCGGCCCGAGAGTGCCAAACTCTAGTTAGCACTCTTGCCGTGAGAGTGACAAAGTCTCACAGTTGGTGAGGCGCCGTGCTTGTCGGGACGTGACCGGCGGGCGGGGCGTCGTCCGTCGCGGGCACCGGCTGGCGATCTACCGTCCCAATGGGAGGAACTAGAAGCTATGGCAAAGACCATTGCATTCAACGAGGAAGCTCGTCGCAGCATGGAGAACGGGCTCAACCTTCTCGCGAATACCGTGAAGGTGACCCTTGGCCCTAAGGGCCGCAACGTTGTTTTGGACAAGAAGTGGGGCGCCCCCACCATCACCAACGATGGTGTGTCCATTGCTAAGGAAATCGATCTCGAGGATCCTTACGAGCGCATCGGCGCTGAGCTGGTGAAGGAAGTCGCCAAGAAGACCGACGATGTCGCTGGTGACGGCACCACCACCGCTACCGTTTTGGCACAGGCACTGGTCCACGAGGGCCTGCGCAATGTTGCCGCTGGCTCCAA
>RRZU010111225.1_pt1 | contig 15449 bp, 14 predicted proteins | sample 2165561 | NCBI WGS metagenome assembly RRZU01 (sample SAMN10456909, study PRJNA506462) | wastewater metagenome | isolation source: wastewater sludge | place: USA: Moscow, Idaho
ATCAGTGGTGGCCACACTCTGTTTTATGGCAACGGGATTTATCACCGTCTTCATCGTTCGTCACCTGTTCTAGAAGGGGGATTTCATGCGCTGGATTTCATTGTTATGCGGTCTGCTGTTCGGTCTGGGATTGACCCTTTCCGGCATGGTGTTGCCGGAGAAAGTGGTGGGTTTTCTCGATATTGCCGGAAATTGGGATCCCTCTTTGGCTCTGGTCATGGGCGGAGCCTTGCTGGTCTTCATGCCGGGCTATTTTTTGCTGGTAAGGCCTCGTCATCTGGCCGTTTCTGGTGAACCATTTCATCTACCAAAGAAGCAGCGGCTGGATAGACGACTCATTGTCGGCAGCGGGATTTTTGGTGTGGGTTGGGGGCTGGTCGGGATCTGCCCGGGACCGGCACTGGTCTCAATAACGACCGGAGCGTTACCATTATTGCTCTTTATTGCCGCCATGCTGGTGGGTATCAAGCTGGTGTGCTGGTGGCAGGGGCGAGGCAGTCAGGTCGGTTTGTCAAGATGATCCAGGCCCGGTTCGGGGTAAGTGGGGAGCCTGGGCTCCCCTTGTCTTATCAGGCATTGAGGATCTTGCGGATTTCCTGAATGGAGAGTTTGTAGTGACGCGGGCAGTCGCGCCAGACGGCCAGCATGCGCTGATATTTGTCCCGCATGCCCAGCTCCGAGTTGAGTGATGAGCAACGCTTGCCCAATTCGGGAAACAGTCCTTCGGTATCCAGCAAGAAGCAGACGTAGTCGGCCAGCTCTTTTTCGTGACCACGGGAGTAGCCGATATAGTCGATGCGTGAAGCCGCCACATCAGCCGCCTCAGTGGCAGGCAAGTTCTCGTAAGAGACTTTCAGTGCATGGTACATCTCGAGGGTATCGATGACCTCACGGCAATCCGCTTCGGTCAGGTGACCGAACTCCTTCTCCAGCTCCAGCAGTTGCAGGCAATACCCTCGCTCTATGATGGTCTGGCAGCGCTGGTAGTAGGCCGCCTTCTCGGGATTGAGCTTGGTGAGGATCTCGTACTGGTTGCTCAGGATCAGTCGTTGCGCGTGATTCATATTCATGGAAGAGCCTCGGGTCAATAAACAGGTTTAATTGTTGAATGCTAAATGCAGCATTACCATTTTTCCGGCATTTGACCATGATCCTGGTCATGGATGGAGAGCCGACGATGATTTCTCTGCGGATCCTGAGTTTTTTTGTGTGAAGTGAGCCCCATTGTCTGTTGTTTCCCAATGAAGTGCATTAGGATTGGCACACCTTAGAATTGCGCTTTTTCTGGTTATGTCAAGAAAGCTCAAAGCACTCTTTATACTGGCAATTCTCGGCCTCTCGGCCTATTACCTTGCTGTCCTCTATCTGGCAGCTCACCCCAAGGTGAGTTACGCCTACCGTCTTTACTATCTGGAGCTTGCGACCCGAAACTGGAATCGTAACCAGACGCTGGCCTATATTCCCGGCACTCGCATGGATATGGTGGTCGATCGCCCCTGGATCCTGACCCGTCAGGGATGGTCGATTCCCAGCGAGGATGGTTCAGGTAGCCTGTTCTCCGGTAAAGGGGGGCTGCTGTTTACCCTGCACGCTGTGCCGGGGAAGATGAGTTTCCAGGCCGAAGTCCGGGTTGCCAAGCCCGATACGCATCTGGAGTTCTCGGTAGCGGATAAATGGCACGAGAAGGTGACCTTTGCCAAGGCGGGTTCTTACCGCTTTATCGTTCCTGTCCCAGAGGGACTGTTTATTGCCGATCCGTTGGCTGCCAACCGCATTGATATGACTTCAAACCATCCACTGAGTTTTCAGTCGATGCAACTTTCTCATGAGGAATGAGTTAATCATGGAAAAGAAAAAAGAGTATACCCTCTCGCTGGTCGTTCCCGTGTTTAATGAGGAAGAGAGCATCCAGGCCTTTATCGATACCATCGACAAGGAGCTTGAGCCTCTGCGTGACCGGCTGGAGATAGTGTTTGTCAACGATGGAAGCCGTGATCGTACCCGTAAGGTAGTTGAGGAAGTCATCGAGAAGGATCCGCGGGTTACCCTGGTCAATCTGGCGCGCAACTTCGGTAAGGAAGCGGCCATGACTGCAGGCTTGCACCATGCCCGTGGTGATGCGGTGATCCCCATGGATGTGGATCTGCAGGATCCGCCGTCGCTGATCCTCGAGTTTGTCCGTCTGTGGCAGGACGAAGGGTATGACACAGTGTACGGGGTGCGTACCGATCGTAATGCCGATACCGCCATGAAGCGTCTGACGGCGGGTGGGTTTTACCGCCTCTTCAATGCCGTCTCGACGACAACCCGGATCCCCGAGAATGCTGGCGATTTTCGCCTGATGGATCGTCGCGTGGTCGAGGTGATCAAACAGTTGCCCGAGCGTAACCGCTTCATGAAGGGGCTGTTTGCCTGGGCCGGTTTTAACTCCATCGGCGTGCCTTACGAGCGTCCGGCCCGCATGGCAGGTGAAACCAAGTTCAACTACTGGAAGCTGTGGAACTTTGCCCTGGATGGTTTCTTCAGCTTCTCCAGCTGGCCGTTGCGGGTGTGGAGCTATGTGGGCGCCGGTGTCGCCTTGCTGAGTTTCCTCTACATTCTGGTCATCATCACCAAGGTGATCTTCTTCGGTATCGATATGCCAGGTTATGCCTCATTGATGAGCGTGATCCTTTTCCTTGGCGGCATGCAGCTCATCTCCATCGGGGTGCTGGGCGAATATCTGGGTCGTATGTTCCTCGAAGTAAAGCAACGTCCGGTATTTGTCATCGAAGGGATTTACGGCCAGTATGCCCGGGATGACAAGGCGGCGGAGCAGCATAAAACATGATCTCCCGCGACGAATTCTGGCGTCTGTTCCGTTTTGGTCTGGTCGGTGGAGGGGCAACCCTCATCGATCTCGGCAGCTCGGCCCTGATGCTCTGGTTGTGGCCAACCTTGGCAGAAAATCTGGTCAGTACCTCGGCCTTCTTTGTCGCCTTCTGGTTCTCGTTCTTCGGCCATCGCTACATCACCTTCCAGAAGCATGGCGCCATCGGCAAGTTCCTGATGGTGGCCCTCTTCTCGTTGGCGGTCAGAAACCTGTTGTTGCTTGGCTTGCTGTGGGTGGGGTTGAGCGGTCTGTTGCCGATTGTCATTGCCACTCTGGCGGTGACCATTCTGACTTACATCTTGTCCCGTATCTGGGTATTTGCGTAAACAGGAGAGCGTTGCCGGATGCATGTAGAAAACGTAAAGGTCGTCTCGCAGCCGCTGACCATCAGTCGTCATGACTGGGGCATGATAGCGCTGGCTTTTGTGGTCAGCCGCATTGTGCTCTATGCCATTGGCTACTTCGGTGGCATGCACTACAACGTGGAAACCGACTTCTTCGATGCCATCAATGTGGCCACTGCGGTAGAAAGCGATATTCCTGGTCTCTTCTGCCAGTTTGACTGCGGCTGGTTCCAGAGCATTGCCGATGTGGGGTATGACACCTACCCTCATGGCCTCACCACGGGGCATGCTGCCAACTGGGCGTTTTTGCCTGGCTATCCCATGTTGGGGTACTGGGTGGGTAAATTGTTGGGCATAGGGACACTCAATGCCTTCTACCTGATTGCCAACCTGGCGTTTTTAGCCGTGTTGCCGCTCTTCTTCCTCTGCCTGCGGCAATTGGGGCAGGATCTGGATACGGCGCGCAACGGGGTCTGGCTGATGGCGTTTTCGCCCTTTTCCATCTACTTTATTGCGCCCTATACCGAGTCGCTGTTTATGGCGCTCTCGCTGGTGCTCTTCCTGTTTGCCTATCGCCATCGCTGGCTCTGGGTGGCCATAGCCGGCATGCTGATGGCGGCGATTCGTAATCAGGGTGTGCTGGTGGTCTTCTCGGTGGCCATTCTGGCGCTGCAGGCCTACGGTTGGCGCGAGCTGCTGCGTTTTGGCGATCGCTCGCTGCGCGTGATCCTGACGATTTGGGTCATTCCGCTGGTGCTGTTTTGCTATATGCTCTATCTCTACCACCATGTGGGCGATGGCATGGCGTTCAAGAATATCCAGCTGGCCTGGGGGCGCATCTCCGACAACCCGTTCCACTACTGGTGGCAGGGCTTCAGCACAGGCGGTCGCAAGTATTACCTCTCTGTGGTGATCATGCTGGGCTGGGCCATCAATATCTATCTGCTCTACCAGCGCCGCTACGCCGAGGCTCTGTTCCTGTTTCTGGGCACCATAATCCCGCTGCTTACCAGCACCAACGCTTACCCGCGCTATATGTTCGGACTCTATCCGACCATGCTGGCCCTGGTGCTGTTTGTGCGCAACAAGCCGACATGGCGTCCCTTGCTGCTGGCGCTATCGGCCTTGCTGTCTGCCTACTTCACCATCGCCTGGGTCAACGCCAAGTTCTTTGTGGTCTAGTGGTTGTCAGAACGAATACATAATGGGAAAGGTCGCTGCGGCGGCCTTTTTCTTTGCAGAGGCAAGCATAATGAGAATAAAATAACCATAATAATCAATATGTTATATGCTGTTGATTATTATGGTTATTTTATATCTATTTGATTTTATTGGTATTTTTGAAATAAAAACGGCATCCGAAGATGCCGTTGACTGCAGAGGGGGAACTTAGTCCAGGTTGACACCAAGACGATGGGCCACTTCCTCGTAGGCCTCCACCACGCCACCCAGGCCTTGACGGAAACGATCCTTGTCCAGCTTCTGACGGGTTTCCTTGTCCCACAGACGGCAGCCATCCGGAGAGAATTCGTCACCCAGAACTACCTGACCTTCAAACACACCGAACTCCAGCTTGTAATCGACCAGGATGAGACCGGCATCATCAAACATCTTCTTCAGCACATCGTTGACCTTGAAGGTCAGCTCTTTCATGCGGGATACCTGCTCATCGGTAGCCCAGCCAAAGGAGCGGATGTGGAATTCGTTGATCATGGGATCGTGCAGCTCGTCATTCTTCAGGAAGAATTCGAAGGTCGGCGGATTGAGCTCCAGCCCTTCTGCTACGCCCAGACGACGACAGATGGAGCCGGCGGCCACGTTACGCACCACACACTCAACCGGGATCATGTCCAGCTTCTTCACCAACGCTTCGTTGTCGGCGAGCAGGCAGTCAACCTGGGTAGGAATGCCAGCGGCTTCGAGCTTTTGCATGATGAAGTAGTTGAACTTGTTGTTCACCATGCCCTTGCGATCCAGCTGCTCTATTCTCTGGCCATCAAAAGCAGACGTATCGTTGCGAAACAGCAGGATCAGACGGGAGGGATCGTCCGTGGTATAGACGGATTTTGCCTTGCCACGATACAGTTCAGCTTTCTTTTCCATTTGTAGACTTACTCCGGTAAGTGAAATGACACAATACAAACCGGGGCCCGGGCCCCGGCCTGCTTACTTGTTGCCGACGGTTGACTGACGGCCAAATGCTTTGGACAAACCCAGGTACATCTTGCTGACCACAGACGTGGGCACGGGTTTCTTGTCCTCATCAAACAGGGTGATGGAGGTCTTGCCCTTGAATTCGCCCAGCTGCAGCCGGTAGATGCCGGAATCCAGACCGAACGGCTCGATATCCTGCGCCTTCCAGAAGTCGCTATCCGGCTCGTCATAGTCGACTATGATAAGCCCCTTGGACTCATGCTTGCTGGCGATTTCAAAGTTGAGTTTCGGCAGCAGGGTATTCAGGCGCTGCCAGGTTTCATCAAAGGTGGCGTCCACCAGCCAGGCGGTGAGGCCGTTATCATCGACACCCAGGCTCATGGCGAGGCGACCATTGGTGGTGGTGCTGGCCCTGTGATTCACCTGCTGATCGTAATCGCTGACCACCTGATTGAGCATCAGGGCGGAGTAGCGGCGGCGCTCGAAGACGGTCAGAGGGGTCTCGTCCTTATCTTCATCCTCGATGAAGGCTTCATGCTGCAACAGTTCGGCGGTGAGGCCGGTACGGTGCATGACGGGATCGCTCTGCAAGCGGAAACGGTAGCTCTGGTGTACCCGGGTCTCGTCATTCTTCTTGGCGGCCTCGCTCCAGGGGTGGAGGTTGGCGGTGGCGTCGAAGGGTTCGGTATCCATGGTGCGAGCCACGGTATTGAAGTCGCGAATGGCGATGCCGCGACGGGTCATGAAACCCAGCAGGTAGTTCCAGACTTCGTTGTCCACATTATTGGTGACGCTACGGGCGGTAAACCAGAGGGTGATATTATTGCCACTGTTTTCACTGCGGCTGCCGGGCACCATGGCCAGCACCTGCATGGGCGGACGAACATCTATGGTATCCCCCAGCGGGCCATGTTCGGCGCCTTGTGGCAGTGGCGGTACGGTAAATTCCTTACCATAGGCTGGTGCCTGTAAACCACCGGGAACGGTGAAGGGCCTGGTGACCAGCTTGGCATCCAGGTAATCAAAATCGGTATTGGCCTGTTTACGCTCCTGTGGGGAGCTGCAGCCCATCAGTGCGCTCATGGTGACGACACCGGCCAGCAGGGTTGTCGACCACATCTTGTTCTGTTTCTTATACACGCTGGAGTAACTCCGCTCGGCTCAGGGTCTGCTCCACCACGGCTTGGGCATCAAGACCCAGGGGTGTCAGGGGCAGACGTAATTCTGCTGTCGCTATTAATCCCAGACGGGCGGCCGCCCACTTTACCGGGATGGGATTGGATTCAATAAACAGGCTTCTGTGCATTGGCATCAGCTGCTCGTTGATGGCCAGCGCCTGATCCGTATCGCCCATCAGGGCGGCCCGGCACAGTTGGCTCATTTCGCTGGCTGCCACATTGCTGGTCACCGAAATCACGCCGTCACCGCCTTTTAGCATAAATTCACAGGCGGTAGCATCGTCGCCACTGTAGAGGGCAAATGCCTCGCCACACTGGCTGCGCAGGGTTGGAAGCCTTGCCAGCTCCCCCGTGGCATCCTTGAGACCACAGATGCCGAACTGGTGTGCAAGGCGAGCCACTGTCTCGCTGCGCAGATCGCAACCGGTTCGGCCCGGCACATTATAGAGGATTTGCGCCAGACCACTAGCCTCTCCGATGGCGGCAAAGTGACGATAGAGTCCTTCTTGCGTCGGCTTGTTGTAGTAGGGGGTCACGGAGAGTCCGTAATCGATGCCAAGACTCATCAAGGCGCGAGCCAGGGTGATGGCATGACGGGTGTTGTTCGAGCCACAACCGGCCACTATGGGCAGGCGGCCTGCGGCATAGTGCAGACACTTTTCCACCACCTGCAGCTGTTCCTGGTGATCGAAGGTGGCGGATTCCCCCGTGGTGCCCATGACCACCAGACCATGGGTGCCGGATGCCACGTGGTATTCGACAAGATGGGCCAGCGAGGGGTAGTCCACATTGCCATGGCGATCCATGGGGGTAATGAGGGCGACAAGATTACCGCGTAACATCCATTCAGACTCCGGTATTGCAGGCCCGTAATGGTACGGCCCGCCCCCTTGAAATACAAGGGAGATGGCGTGTTGGCTGCATCATGTTACCATCGATGCCAACCGAGCCGACAAAAACGGCACCATGGCAGTCCGGCGAGCCGGGCTGATGACCCTTGTTTATTTTTGCGGAGATTGCCCCATGTCCCGATTGACCGCTGGAACACCGGCCCCCGATTTTACCCTGAAGGATCAAAATGGCGAATCCCATCATCTGCAGTCATTGCGTGGCAAGCGGGTGCTGATCTACTTCTATCCCAAGGCCAGCACGCCGGGTTGCACCACACAAGCCTGCGGCCTGCGCGATATCCGCAGCGAGCTGGAGGCCCGCAACACGTTAGTGTTCGGTATCAGTCCGGATCCGGTCAGCCGGTTGAAAAAATTTGAAGAAAAACAACAGCTCAATTTTACCCTGCTGAGCGATGAAGACCATGCCGTTGCCGATGCCTTCGGGGTCTGGGGACCGAAGAAGTTTATGGGCAAGGAGTTTGACGGCATTCACCGCATCAGTTTCCTTGTCGACGAGCAGGGGGTGATCGCCAAGGTATTTGATGATTTCAAGACCAGCAATCACCATCAGGTGGTGCTGGATTATCTGGACCAATAAACCACCCGTCGAGGTGATGTCTGTCACTGGCGGTATTCTTCATTGGTGGTAAGGCGCCCGGGTGGCGCAGGGAACAGGGCTTGGCAATCCTGTTCTATCACCAGCGGTAACGGCTGATCTGCGCCCTGCTGGCCAGTCGTTATGCTCGCCATGCCTCATCACAGTGAACCATACACATCCATTAGAATATAAAATTCAATAAAATCAATAAGTTACAATATATTGATTTTATTGTGTATTTTATGTCTATTTGATTTTATTGGTTTTTTGTTTCGTTTGGTTTGAGTTTAGGCGAAGTGAGATAGCCTGTGCTCACCAGGGTTTATGGCTACAGGGCGATTAAGGAAGGGGCAATGAACATAGCGGTGATCCAGGTCTTGTGTCTGCTGTTCGGGGCCATAGTGCTGTTTGCCACCAATCGTCTGCGCATGGATGTGACGGCCCTGCTGCTCATCATCGCCTTTGTGCTGAGCGGTCTGCTGACCCTGCCTGAAGCGCTGGCCGGATTTAGCGATGCCAATGTGATCCTCATTGCCCTGCTGTTTGTGGTGGGGGAGAGCCTGATCCGTACCGGCGTGGCCTATCGGGTGGGTGACTGGTTGCTGGGGGCGGCGGGCAATAGCGAAACCCGTCTGCTGGCCCTGCTGATGCTGGCCGTGGCGGCGCTGGGCTCGGTGATGAGCTCTACCGGTGTGGTGGCCATCTTTATCCCGGTGGCCCTGAGCATTGCCAATCGCATGGGCATAGCCCCGGCACGGGTCATGATGCCCCTGAGTGTGGCGGCCCTCATCAGCGGTATGCTGACCCTGGTGGCGACGCCCCCCAATCTGGTGGTGAGCAGTGAGCTGGAACGCCAGGGGTTTGCCGGACTGGATTTCTTCGCCCTGACGCCCATCGGGCTGCTGGTGTTGCTGCTGGGCGTGGGTTATATGCGTCTGGCGGGGCCGCGTCTGCTCTCGCGGGTACCGGCCAAGCCCTATGACAAGCATGGTCGGCGCCGGATGCAGGAGTTGATCTCCCGTTATCAGTTGGCTGGTCGAGCCTGTCGTTTGCAGATCCAGCCCGGCTCGCCCCTGATTGGTCCGACCCTGGAGGCCTTGCAGTTGCGGGCGCGCTTTGGCGCCAATGTGCTGGGAATAGAGCGGCGCCGCGGTTTTCACCATGTGCTGGTGGGGGTTACCACCCAGAGCCAGTTCGAGGCCAATGACGTGTTACTGGTGGATCTGGTGGCGGCCCCCGGCGAGCTGGAGCAGTTTTGCCAGCGCGGCGGCCTGCATGCGCTGCCGCTGCGCGGAGAGTACTTTTCCGAACATGCCCGCAGTGTGGGGCTGGCCGAGGTGTCGCTCATCCCCGAGTCGCGGCTGCTGGGCAAGACCCTGCGCCAGCTGGCGTTTCGCCGGGAATACCGGCTCAGCGTGGTGGGGATCCATCGTCAGGGCAAGGCATTGACTGAGGGGTTACTGGATCAGCCATTGCAGTTGGCTGATACCCTGCTGGTGGCCGGGGAGTGGAAGCTGATCCGCCATCTGCAGCAGCACAAACGCGACTTCTTGCTGTTTGATCTGCCCATCGAGGTGGACGAGATGGCGCCGGCCCAGAATCAGGCGCCCTTTGCCCTGCTGTGTGTCGTGCTGATGGTGGGGCTGATGCTATCGGGGCTGGTACCCAACGTGGTGGCGGCGCTTATCGCCTGCCTGTTGCTCGGCGCCTTTGGCTGCGTCGACATGGATGGCGCCTACCGCAGCATACAGTGGCCGACCCTGCTGCTCATCGTCGGCATGATGCCCTTTGCCACCGCCCTGCAAAAGAGCGGGGCGCTGGCGCTGATGGTCGATGCCATGGTGACGCTCTTTACCGATCTCTCGCCCAGGCTGATGCTGGCGGCGCTCTTTGCGGTGGCGGCCACCATAGGCCTGTTTATCTCCAATACCGCCACCGCCCTGCTGCTGGCGCCGGTGGCCATCGGCGTGGCGGCCCAGATGGGGATATCGCCCTATCCGCTGGCCATTACCGTGGCCATCGCCGCCTCGGCCGCCTTCATGACCCCTGTCTCCTCACCGGTCAACACCCTAGTGCTGGCGCCGGGTGGCTATCGCTTCAGTGACTTTGTCTGGCTGGGCGTGCCCTTTACCCTGCTGGTGATGCTCGCCACCGTGCTGGTGGTGCCATTGCTCTTTCCGTTTTATCAATAAAATCAAATGGATATAAATAAATCAATTAAATCAATGATTTGTAACTTGTTGATTTATATGGTATTTTTATTCTCATCTCTGATCTTAAGGGATGCCTGATTGCTCAACTGATAGCGCAGGAAGTGAAAGCGACCGCTGCGATCTACCTGCTGCCAGTCCAGGGCGAGGGGATGACGAAACCCCGGCATCTGGGTGACCAGAGTATGAAACTCGCCATTCTCGCCGCAGGGATCACAAGCGGCGGGCAGCCGGGCCAGTAGCTCCCTGTCGTACCAGTGACCACAGAATTGACCGTCGAGCTGACTGGTATCTATGGTGATGAGCCGGGTCTGGATCCCGCGTTCGAGGATCTCTGCGGCCAGGCGGGTCGGCGCTTCACCGAGCAGGGGAAACAGCGCCTGCCAACCGGCGGGCTCGATATAGCTGCGCCGGTAATCGGCAATGCCATTGCAAAACATGTCACCAAAGGCCACCGCTTCCACTGGCAGCCCGGATTGACGCAGGCCATCGACCACCCGTTGTTGATAGACGGGATTGGGTGGAAAGATCTCCGGCAGGGCTATGGTCACCAGTGGCAGCCCCAGCAGTTCGGCCTGGGCTCGCACCACCTCCAGAGGGGTATGCTGAAACGGCACAGCATCGGCGACATGGGTGGTGTAGAGGCCAATGACGCGGTAGCGCGGATCGGCTTGTAGGCGCAGCAGGCTAAGTGCGGAGTCTTTGCCTGAGGACCAACTGAGCAAGGTTTTGATGGGCAGGGTGTTGATGGGGGACATGATAAGACCCGGTGATGAAAGGTGTGCCGAGGGTAGCATGCAGACGGACTGAGTAAAGGGGGACAGCAGGGGATGCAAACGATTACAACCGGCAGCACTCCTCCGACCTCTGGTCATGAAAACGCAACCATTTGAAATAAAACGTTTTCAAGAAAAATATTTGTTGATCACCATCACAAAGTGGCTAGCATTGAAAGTGACCAAGGTCACAAAACGCCATGAGGTGAGATATGAAAAACATCTACAAGAGTCTGACAACCCTGCTCTCTGGCAACAACGAAGAACACTACGCCCCTGCTACCCGCGAGTACTTCTTCCGTTACGAGCGCTAAGCGCTGACCAGACAGCATTTCTGACAAGCCGCGCATTGCGCGGCTTTCTTTTGGTGGGAATGCCAGGCCTTGTCCGCATCGTCCTATCCCAACAGATCCCGGATCATCTCGGCATTGATGCCAACCGCTTCACCCTGATCACTGAGCAGACCATCGGCCAGTGCCCGTTTCTCCCCATGCAGGGCCACTATCTTTTCTTCTACCGTTCCTTCACAGACCAGACGATAGACGGTAACCGGCTCGGTTTGCCCCATGCGGTGAGCCCGATCGCTGGCCTGATCCTCGACGGCCGGGTTCCACCAGGGATCTAGGTGGATGACGGTATCGGCCTGGGTCAGGTTCAGACCCGTGCCCCCCGCCTTGAGGCTGATCAAAAATAGCGGAACTTGTGTTTGCTGGAAGCGGCTCACGGCCTCCTGGCGCTGTTTACTGCTGCAGCTGCCATCGAGATAACAGTAGTCCAGCTTGGCTTTTTCCAGCCGTTTGCGCAGCAAGGAGAGCAGATCGACAAATTGACTGAACACCAGCAGGCGATGGCCGTTATCGATGGCATCGACAATCAGCTCCATGGCGGCATCGAGCTTGCTCTGGCTCTTTTTCCAATCGGATAGCAGCAGGGCCGGTGAGCAGCAGAGGCGGCGCAGGCGGGTCAGGCTGCTGAGCAGTTGCATCAGGGCATGGCCCTCGGCCTGTTGCATCTGCTGCAGTGCTTCCCGACGACTCGCCTCATACAGCGCCCGTTCCTCATCCGAGAGGCTGATATGGTGCACTATCTCGGTCTTTTCCGGCAGTTCGGTGAGTACCTGTCGTTTCAAGCGACGCAATACGAAGGGGGTGATCACCCCACGCAACTGCTCCATATGGCTTTCATCCCGCGCCGCCTTGCCGAAGCGTTGCTTGAAATGGGTGTGGTTGCCCAGCAGACCGGGGTTGATAAAGTTGAACAGGCTCCAGAGTTCTCCCAGATGGTTTTCCACCGGTGTGCCACTGAGCGCCAGCCGAAAGTCCGCTGGTAGGGTGAAGAGGATCTTGGCCCTTTGTGTGGTGGCATTTTTGATTTGCTGCGCCTCATCGGCGATGAGGGTGGACCAGTGGTGGGCTTGCAGCGGCTCCTGCAGCGAGCCCAGCAGCCCATAGTTGAGCAGCACCACATCACCGGCCTTCAGCGCTGTCAGGGCTTCTTGCCGATTGTCGTGCTGATCCAGGGCTATGATATTCAACTCGGGGGCGAAGCGGGTCGCTTCCTCGTGCCAGTTGAGCACCAGGGACTTGGGTACTATCACCAGCGCCGCTCCCTTCTCTTGCCGATGACGCAGCAGTGTCAGTGCCTGCAGGGTTTTTCCCAGCCCCATATCATCGGCCAGACAGGCACCAAAGCCGTGCTGGGCCAGGGTGGCCAGCCAGTTAGCCCCCTCTTTTTGATAATCGCGCAGAGGGGTAAGCAGGGGGGCTGGAAGGCGCACCTCTTGCCCCCACTCGTTTTGCAACTGCTCCCAGCCAGCATCGCCCTGTGTGGTGATGCTCTCCAGCAGGCGACTTAACGGGTAGGCCAGTTGGGCGCTGATCTTCTGCTCTTCATCCAGCATGGCGGCCAGCGTGGTCAGGCGCTTGGCCAGTTTTTCACTCAGCAGCAGGCTGGTTTTATCATCGAGCTGGATGCTGCGGCTACCGGGCTGGATCTGGCGCAGCAAGAGGCGCAGATCCATGATCTGCTGGTTATCCAGTCTTAGCTCGCCGCTGACTTCAAACCAGTTCTGCTGCTTGGCAATGCGTAGCTCCAGATCATCCTCACCGAGCAAAGTGACGCGTCGACTGGTTTCATGCCAACTGGCACGGATCTGGTGCTCTTCGAGGAGATCGGGCAGACGTTGCATAAACGCCAGCACATCCAATCCCTGTAATTGCCACTGGGTATCAGCGGCATTGAGTCCCAAGGTTTTGCGCAACCCTTTGGCCTGACGCTTTTCAGCTGCCAGATCCCGTTTCCAGAAGCGATGGCTCTGGCTCCAGTCTCGCAGCAAGGCGGTGCCTTCACCCAGGGGAAGACGGGGTAAGTTGCTGGCTGCACTACATTCGCTGACCAGGCTTAGCTGTAGCTGATGGTTTTGCCAATTAAGGTGCATGGTGGACTCACCTGGCCAGGGTGCCAGCTCCACGTTGCCCGCTAATCCCGGGATCTCGCTGTGCCAGAGTAACCCTGGGATCTGATCCAGAGTTTGCTGCAAGGTGGGCAGTGCCGCTGGTGGTAGCTCCGGGCTCTCCTTTAGCTTGGGTAACAAGCTGGCCAGTGTGGTGGGCAGCATGGTCAATTGCCACAGATCACTGGCCAGATGGGCCACCTCCAGCTGTTGCTGAGGAGTGATTTCGGGCTCCAGGGCGAAGGTTATGCCATTGGGACCGGATGTTATGCTCAGCAAAGGAGTGGTGAGGAGTAGCTGTAACGGCTCGCCCTGAGGATTGAACAACAAGGCGTGCCGGGTCAGTCGCTCCAGCAAGCGGTTGGGGAGTTTGGCATAATAGCCGTAGTATTCAGGTAGCAAGGCATGGATTTCCCGATCGGCCTGACTCAGTACCGCCTCCCCAAGATCCAGGATACGATGAGGTTCAATCAGGCGACCCTGACTCCAGTTTCCCTTGTCGGTGAGTTTCTGGAGCTTGCAGGTAAGATGAGTCAGTTTGGGGTCGAGGATCCAGACCAGGCGTTCCTGCTGGGGGGCTGATGCATTGATCGCCAGCATCTTTAACCAATGCTCCCAAGGCTCGGGAGGGGTGATCCGGGAAAACAGGGGTAAGCTGATGTTGCCGCGTCGCAACATTAACATCAGCAAATTCTGGCTCAACTCCATCAGCATGTTTTCCGGGGCCATGGCCAGCAGCGCGGAGCTGTCAAACGAGCGTAACAGTTGCAACTGCGGGCTGCTGCCCCGAATGGCGATGGCGCAGAGGGTCGACCAGATATCCAGCCAGTTTAGCTCGACCTCATCGGGTGACTCGATCCGGAGCTTGAAATGGCCGCGTAAATACTCCTGTGTGACCCCGGAGAGGATCCGGGATACGGGCTGCGCCAGCAGGGGATGGTTTTTCCTCAGGTTTTTGCTGACTTTTTCCACCCAACTGAACGCCTTGAGATGGTCCACCTGGATCAACAGCCCCAGCCAGATCACTATCATGATCCCGAGCGGATATCCTCGGCTCTTGTTTCTCTTCTGCCAATCACCAAGGGCATTTTCCAGTTCGGTAAAAAGATCCTGCTTCTCGCTTGGCTCGCCTCTTATCAGTGCGATCAGCTCATGCCATCCTGCGCCATTGTCCGGATGCTCTTCATCATTGAGTAGCAGCGGATTCTCCCATTCGATATAGGCCAGTCGCTTGCGGACATCGGCGGCAAACGGTGTCTGCTGTGCCAAAAGGGAAAGCGCAGACCATTGCCAGAGAATATGACCCGCTGAGTATTCAACACGACTCCAGGCATTGATGATCCCCAGTTGCCATTGGCTGGTGAGATGAGGCAGCAGTGGCAGGATCTGCGGGCTATGCAGATGGAGATCGAAATCCACCACATCTCCATGAGTGGTATAATTTTTTCCTTCTTTCGGTAGCAGATGGGAAGCCAGTCTGATCCATTGGGCGTTGCCATGAAAGAAGCTGCGGTTTATCCACTCGGGTACCGGATAGTCATGGAGCAGGATTTGCTGCATCAAAAACCAGAACCCATCTAAAGAGATATCCAGCCGGTTCTTGTTATCCCTTTCGATAAAAAACTGGTCGTCAAGGTGCGTTAGTTCGTCATCAAGCTCCTGCCGGGCTTCCTTGCCGGTGAGTTGCAGTTGCTGTAACAGCGCGGTGGCGCTTTGTTTGGGGCTTTGCAGCAGATTGCAGAGAATGGCGTATCCCAAGGAGCGAGTCGTCATGATAATGGGCAGATTGAGTCTGGGAAAAAGGATGCCGTATTTTACCCTGCCATGAATGGCTAGGGGGAAATAAATTCACGTCGGTCCGCGTTGGGGTTTTGGCGGACTGAGGCGGGACTTGGTCTGTTGGTCGTGGTGGTTTAAATAACCAGCGATGAAGAACACGCTGGCCCTTGATGATCAGAGAGCCTTTGCTGGCATC
>RRZU011460996.1_pt1 | contig 15448 bp, 13 predicted proteins | sample 2165561 | NCBI WGS metagenome assembly RRZU01 (sample SAMN10456909, study PRJNA506462) | wastewater metagenome | isolation source: wastewater sludge | place: USA: Moscow, Idaho
ATCGCGGCCGACGAGTAGGCCGCCGGCGCTCCTGGCAAGGGCTGCGATTTCTTTTCCGGTCGCCCATCGGGCCGAGCCGAACACCGGCCAGGCCGTTCGGCTCTGAGGGAACAGGCCGGCGAGGAACCCACCGATGCCGAAGAGGGCGGGGAGATAGCCGGCGCCGGCGTCGATCGCGCGGGCTATTCCGGCATATTGCCATCCAAGGACGCGATGAAGGATGTAATCGGCGAGAAGGACGAGACTGGCCAGAAGCATGCCGAGGAGGGCACCGGCGAGACCGCAGGCCGGCGCCCAGAGCAACCGGCCGAGGAGGTCGAGGATCTTCATTTGTCGTTCGCCGCCGGTTCCGGTTCCGTAGTTCCGCTTTCCGGTTGCTTCTCCTTCAGCAGCTCGTCGAACAGCGGCCGGTCGGTGTCGCGCGTTAGGAATCCGGGCAGCTCGCGGCGGAGCCAGTCGGCGAGGCCCTTGGAGATCTCGTCGCGGCCGTGCTCGAGGCGATGGAGGACAAACGCGCCGAGCAGCACCTTGCGGCGGGTGTCCTCGGTGCGCTCCTGTTTGCTCAACCGGGCCTTGAGCGCTTTCTTCTGCGCGTCGAGTTGGGCCAGCCGTTCCTCGATGGTTTTGCGGGGCATGGAGATCTCCGATCAGCTCAAGGCTCTGGCGCGGCTCTGGATGCCTTCGAGCAGATAGGCGGCCAGCAGGGGAAGACCGCGGTTCTCGACGCCGAACTTCTTCCTGGCAGGAATGGCGATCTCCATGTCCTGCCACTCGGCCAGCAGCTCGGCTTCCGTCCTGTCATCGAGAATCGAAAGATCGATGTCGGTGCCGAGCTTCTTCGCCAGGAAACGGAAGATCGTTCCAGCTTGGATTTCCCGGCGAACCTCCTCGATCGACAGATCGTCATAGCGCCCGGTGTCGATAGCGCTGTTGAAGTAGAAGGCGATGAACGTCAGCGTCGAGATTTTCATGTGGCTCCCCCAATGATGCGATCCCTAACCCAATCCAGATGACATTGATCTCACAGGCAATGTCGATGCACCAGCCGCACATTCGACGATTCCCGTTATTCATAAACGGCTCCGCCGTCTCCATCCCGAGGAATGCCCGGAGTGTAACGCAGGAATTCTGAAGGGCGCACTTACGAGTTGCTGTGCAACTCAGTGCTTGGTACCGTGCATTTGGTTCGGAGCATGGTCGGTTTGGCGATCTATCATTTCAGCGGCAAGGTGATCTCGCGGGCGAGCGGTCGCAGCGCCGTCGCCTCGGCCGCCTATCGCGCCGCCGAACGGCTGACCAACGAACGCGATGGCCTGACGCATGACTTCACCCGGAAAGAAGGGGTGGAGGATGCGGAGATCGTGCTTCCGGACGGTGTGGCGGCGGATTGGGCGAAGGACCGGTCGGCGCTGTGGAATGCCGCCGAGTTCGCCGAGAAGCGCAAGGACGCGCGTGTGGCGCGGGAATTCCAGATCGCCCTGCCGCACGAGCTGACGGGCGAACAGCGTCTGGAGCTCTGCCGGGACTTTGCGCGGGAGCTGTCGACCCGTTACGGGGCGGCGGTGGATTTTGCGATCCATGCGCCGCACGAGGCGAGTGACATCCGCAACCATCATGCGCATGTGATGATGACGACGCGGGTGGTGACGGCCGAAGGGCTGGGAGAGAAGACGCTTCTGGAGCGGGAGAACAAGTGGCTCCTGGCGCAGGGCCTCGCCACGACTGACGTGCAGATCCGCGACCTTAGGCAAGCGTGGGAGGGCGTGGCGAACGAGCACCTGGCGCGGGCCGGGCTGGATGTGCGGATCGATCATCGCTCGCACCTGACGCGCGGGCTTTCGATCGAGCCGACCGAGCATATGGGCGTTCACGCCACGCAGATGCAGCGCAAGGGGATGGAGGTATCGCGGGGACGGCTCGACGAGGCAGCAAGCCGGCGCAACGCCGAGCTGATCGCCGAGAAGCCGGATCAGGTGCTCAGTCTCATCACGGCCGAGAAGAGCGTGTTTGACCGGCGCGATATTGCTCGCGCTTTGCACCGGGCGATCGACGATCCGGAGCTGTTTCAGACGGCGCTTGCTTCGGTGATGGCATCGCCGGCGCTGGTCGAGCTTCAGGCAGAGCGAGCAGACGCGGAGACGGGCGAGATCCTCGCGGCGCGCTATTCAACGCGGGAGATGGTGACGATCGAATCCGGCATGGCGGCGGCGGCTGAACGGCTGGCGGAAGCGCGGAACCATGGCGTCGACCAGCGTCGGGTGGACCTAGCGATCGAGCACCAGGACGCTGCGATCCGGGCGGGCGTGGCGGCTGGTCTGTCCGCGAAGATGGAGAGCGGCGAAATCGACGCGGCCGAGCGGGATCGGCAGGTCGCCGGGGCGCGGCTTTCGGACGAACAGCGGCGGGCGGTCGAGTATGTGACCGGGCCGGAGCGCATCGCCGTGGTGGTGGGCTTTGCCGGCGCCGGCAAGAGCACCATGCTCGCCGCAGCGCGCGAGGCATGGGAGGCGCAAGGCTATCAGGTACATGGCGCGGCGCTGGCGGGCAGGGCGGCGGAGGGACTGGAAGAGAGTTCGGGCATCGCCTCGCGGACGCTGGCGTCATGGGATCGGAGTTGGCAGAACGAGCGTCACCAGCTCGGCCGGGGCGACGTGCTGGTGGTCGACGAGGCCGGTATGGTTGGAAGCCGGCAGCTCGCCCGTTTCGTCGGGGAGGCGGAGGTGCGCGGGGCGAAGCTCGTCCTGGTCGGCGATCACGAGCAGCTTCAGGCGATCGGCGCCGGCGCGTCGTTCCGGGCGATCGCCGAGACGGTCGGGCACGTCGAACTTTCCGACATCCGCCGCCAGCGCGAGGGCTGGCAGCGGGAGGCGTCGGTCGCCTTCGCGACCCATCGGACGGCCGAGGGGCTTGCAGCCTATCGCGCGGCCGGGGCGATCCGGTTGGCGGGTGACATGGCCGAGGCGCGGGCGGCAATCGTGCGCGAGTACCTTGCCGATCGCGACCAGCGTCCGGACGGCACCCGGGTTGCCATGGCGCACCGTCGCGCCGATGTGCGGGCGCTCAACGAGGAGATCCGGTCGGCGCTTCAGGAGCGAGGCGAGCTGGCGCGCGTCCGTCCGTCCGATGAGATCGGGGACGGGCCGCCACATGCCCAGGAGCGGCCGCGTGCGTTGATCTACCAGACCAGCGACGGCAAGCGGGAGTTCGCCGAGGGTGACCGGATCGTGTTCCTGGAGAACAACCGCGATCTCGGAGTGAAGAACGGCATGCTGGGGACGGTGGAAGCCGTCGAGCCGGGCAGGGTGGTCGCCCGGCTCGACGGGGCAACGCGTGTTGCTGGCTCAGGGGATTATGCGCGCGCCGTATCGGTGTCGATGGACACCTATAGCGCGATAGATCACGGTTATGCTACCACGATTCACAAAAACCAGGGGGCGACGGTCGACCGGGCCTATGTGCTGGCGTCGGGGACGATGGACCGGCATCTCACCTATGTGGCGATGACCCGGCACCGGGAGGGCGTTCAGCTTCACGTCGCCCGCGACGAGTTCGCGAGCCGGCAGGCCGGCGTTCTGGTGGAGCACGGCAAGGCGCCGTTCGAGCACGATGCGACGAACCGGGCGAGCTACTTCGTGACGGTGGAGAACGCCGCCGGCGAGCGTCACACCACCTGGGGCGTCGACCTCGAGCGCGCCATGGCCGAGGCGGCGCCGGCGATCGGCGACACGATCGGGCTCAGGCACGAGGGAGCGGTTCCGGTTCGCCTTCCGGACGGGACGGAAGCAGAGCGGAACACGTGGAAAGTGCTCGGCGCCGACGAGCTGGCTTGGCAAAGGCTCGAGGCTCGTCTCTCCCGGTCAGGCGTCAAGGAAACGACGCTCGACTATCGCGAGGGTGGCGAGTTGGTCGCCGCCGAGCAGCGGTTCGCGGAACGGCGGGGGATCGCCGAGAGCTTCGGCATCCGCAGCGAGATCGAGATTGCCGCCGAACCCGCCGGGCTACGTGCGGGCAGGGTGTCGACGGCCGAGGATCCTGCTCTTGCACGAGGATCTGCCCGAAAAGAGCGTGCGGATCTCGCGCAGGATCCTCGCGAGGATCTCGACACCGATCGGCAGCAGCGCCGCAGCCGGTTCGAGGGCCTGAATCTGTCGCGCGCGGCGGCCGAGGCGCAGCCGGAGAAGGCCGTCACGGCACGGCGCAGCCTGTTCGATGGGTTGAAGCTCGGTGCCGGCCGTGGGGGCTCTCCGGAGCGTGTGGAGGCGTCCCCTGCGCATCAGCCGGTGCGGGAGGCGGGATTGTCGGCCTCGCCCCATGAGGCGACGCCGGAACGCGACCGTCTGGCAGAGCGGGTGCGGACGCCTTCGGCCTTCGAGGCGGCCGTCGACCGTTACGCACGGGCGCATAGTGCCGCCAATCGGCAGGTTCGCGAGGGGCTTCCTCTCCTCGAGGGGCAGAAGCAGGAACTCGTAGTTGCGGGGCAGCAGCTTGACCAGTCGCGGCCGGGTGCGCACGAGCTGATGCAGTCGGCCCTGCAGCATGATCCGGAGGCGCGGCGTGTCCTCTCCGAGCTGACTGGCCGGGAGCGGGTCGGGCAGCTCGTCGCCGGCATGGAGCGAGAACGGGCGGCGCTGGCCGATCCGGGGGTGCGGGCCGAGCGCTTCGTCGAGCGCTGGAAGGCGCTGGAGGCCGAGCGGCGGACGCTGACGACCGGCTGGCATGTCGAGGCGCGCCAGAAGGTCGAGGCGGAGATGCGGGGCCTTGCGAAGACCCTGGAACGCGATCCCCAGGTGGAATCCCTGCTGCGCAACCGCCGCCAGGATCTCGGGATCGACCGGAGCCCACGCGAAAGCGCAGGGCTGTCCCACGAGCTGGAACAGAGCCTGACGCGCGGCCGGAGCCAGAACCTCGGGCTTGGGATGTAGCTTGATGGCCGCTGATATTGTAATTACATTATACATGCAAATTCATCGGAGACCGCCATGCCACGGACTACACAACACCCTAAGGCCGAGACGTTCAACTTTCGGGTCGATCCATCCTTGAAGACCGCTTTCACTCAGGCGACCGAGGCCGAGGACAAGCCGGCTGCCCAAGTGTTGCGCGAGTTCATGCGCGCCTATGTCGAGCGCCGGGACCGCCGGCTGTTCGAGGCAGAGGCCAGGCGACAGTCGCGTGCCGTTGCCGAACGCGCCGGCGATCGCGAGAGCGACGAAGCGCGATCGCTTCGCGAGCTGGGCGCCCTGTTCGATGAAGATCACTTCGCCGACGAGTGGAAGGCATGAGGCGCGGCGATCTGGTCACGATCGCCGTCAGCGGCGACTATGGCAAACCGCGCCCGGCCGTCGTCATGCAGGACGATGCCTTTGCCGAGCTGCCGTCCGTGACGGTGCTGCCGATCACCAGCGACGTTCACGAGGAACATGCGATCCGGATCACGGTCGAGCCGGACGACAGCAACAGCCTGCGCAAGCCGTCGCAGATCATGGTCGATCGGGCCGTGACGGTGCCGCGCGGTAAGGTCGGCACTGTATTCGGCCGGCTGGATCACCGCACCCTGTCGGTCGTCGACGTCGCCCTGGCGCGGTTCCTGGGGCTCGGGGAGAGAGTGGCATGACGATCGACGACGGGGAGGACATCGAGGCCGAGCCCGAGGCGCGGGATGACGGCGCCGGCGATCCCGCCGCCGCTTTCGAAGCGTTGCGGCACACGGTCGAGGGACAAGGCGCGGCGCTCGCCGCCGAGATAGCCATCATCCGGCGAGGCGTGGAAGCGGCCTTCGACCAGTTCGACAAGCTGTCCTCGCCGCCGGACTACGGCGCCGACCTCGGCCGTATCGTGCAGCAGCTCGGGCAGGTGACGGAACGACTCGCCGGCGTCGAGCAATCGCCCGTCCTCCGGCAAGGCGCAGAGCATTACGCCCGCGCGCTCGAACGCAGCGGCGAGGGTCTGGTTCGTTCCGCCGCCCAGCAGCTCGAGCGAAAGGCGGCCGAGCTCGAACGGACCGGGCGGCAGCTCGCCGGCTATATCGACAGCGCTCGCACGCTTGACCGGCAGAACTTATGGCTGGTCGGCGTTGGCGTGGCCGGCGTCGTGCTCGGGGTGGCTCTGACGCTGTTTCTGCCGCGCATCCTACCGGCAGCGGTCGGGACGACGGTTGCCACGACCGCCATGGGGGAGACCAATCCTTGGACGGCTGGCGGGACCCTGATGCGGGCGTACAATGCAGACCGCTACAGCCAATGGCTCTATGCCGACGAGCTGGTGCAGGCCAACGCCAATGCGGTCAGGGCGTGCTTCAATGCTGCCGCCCAGGCCGGCAAGGATCAGAAATGCTCCATTACCGTCACCGCTCCGGTGAGGTGAACGGAGACAGGCGTGGCAATTGCCCTTCAGTCATCCGCCTCGGCTGCTGGTTCGACCTCGGCAAGCGCTTTGACAAAACGCCGGATTGCCTTCTGTTGCTGCGCCGGAATTCTGTTCAGGGCTTCGATCAGGCGCATGTTCTCGGGCCGCAGTGCCGCTCGGGGTTCCGCAGGAGCCGATGCAGTTTGTTCCGACACCCCTTCAAAGAAAAGGGCGACCGGAACGTACAGGACGCTGGCGTCGGATCGAATATGTGTTAAGCGGCATCAGAGCAGGCTGGTTCCCTATTGTTGCGGTCATGGCCCGGACGTGGCGTCGCCGGCGTTTCCTGCAACAGGGCGGTCAGCAGTTGTGGCTTATGGAACAAATATCCCTGGCCAATCCGCAGTCCCGTCTGCGCCATAAGATAAAGGTTCTCCTCCATGGTTTCTATTCCTTCCGCCACGACCGATATGCCGAGCGCTGTTCCCATGGACTCGATGGCTCTCAGGATGCTCTGGCTGCGCGGCCGGTTATGGATCGACGAGATGAGCGACCTGTCGATCTTGAGTTCATCGACGGTCAAGTCGGCGATGGTGGCAAGCGACGAATAGCCCGTGCCGAAATCGTCGATGGAGAGGCCAATCCCGGCATCCCTTAGAAGCGGCAGGACATGCGACTGGAACGGTCCTGTGACGGCCAGTGACTCCTCCGTCAGTTCCAGCATGAAACTCTCTGGTCGGCCGGTATTTCGGAGTTGCTCTACCAGCCTTTGCATGAACTGCATGTTTGCCGCTTGGTTGGGGGTGATGTTGACGCTGTACCGGACGCCAGCACCAAAACGGGCGTCGAGCCGCGGCAATTCCCGCTCCAAGTCGCATATGACAAGGTCGGTGATATCGTTGAGCAGGCCCAGTTCGTTCGCAAGCGGCAGGAATGTCATCGGTGCATGCATGATCCCGTGCCGGTCGACACGACGCGCCAGTGCCTCGAAGCCGACGATCGCACCTGTGCGGATATCGACTTTCTGCTGAAGCGCGCAATGGAAGGCGTGCATGTCGAGTGCATTACGCAATTCCTGTTCCAGTATATGCTTTTCCGTCGCCTTTTTCTCGAGTTGACGGTTGAAGAAGGCGATGCTTCCCTTGGATACGATCTTGGCATGGTACATGGCCATGTCGGCGTGTCGGCGCAACGTGTCGTAATCCCCCCCGTGGACCGGATGGATCGCCACACCGATGGAGGCCGAGGGATGGATTTCCGTGCCCTCGATATGAAACGGCTCCCTAAGGCGGTTGCATATCCGCTTGACCAGCGCCGAGATATCCGAGTGGCGTCCGATGTGATTGAGCACGATCACGAATTCGTCGCCGCTGATCCGACCAAGAATATCGCTATGGCGAATCGTGCAGCGCATCCGCTTGGAAACTTCCCTGAGCAGCGCATCGCCAGCGGCATGGCCGTGAATGTCGTTGACCCGTTTGAAGTTGTCGAGATCGATGAAAGCAAGCGCCAGTTCCTCGCCTTCCAGCTTGCTGGCGATTGCCTCTTCGACCAATTCCTCGATATAGGCGCGGTTCGGAAGGTCGGTGAGCTGGTCGTGATTGGCACGGTGCCGCAACGCCTGTTGGCTGGCTTCGAGCTGTTCCGTCAAGTGCTTCAGACGGTGACGCTCCATCTCGGTCTGGTTGGCGCGCTTGGCGGCAAAGGCGTGGGAAGCGAGGAGCGAGAATTTTTTTGCCAACGCCACATGTGCCCGGTCAAACCCCGGCTTGCCATCCGAGCGCAGCAGAAGCATGAGGCCACGCCGTCCGCGAACCCCGAGCGGAAGGTAAAGCGCGGGTTCCCGTCCCGTGAAATCGAGGCCGGGCACGCCAGGGCGAGCAGCAACATCGGAGTCCGCAACCGTCGTGATGATGCGACCGGCGAGAGCCTTTTCGAGCAATTTGTCTTGCGCCCAGAGCGAGCCGACAGCCGACGGCGCGCTTGATGCCACGCATTCCAGACCTTCGGTTTCATTCTTCGGTTCGATCAGCACAATAGCATGGGAACAATCGAAGACCGGCATCAGCGCGGAGAATACGCCGGCGAAGGGATCATCGCCACCGTCTACGCACAGAACCGCGCCCAGCGCTTTCAGAAGAAGGTTGGCATGGGTTGTCTCGACGCGCAGGAGATCGTTTTCCCTGCGCAGCGTGACGAGCGCCTCCCTAAGTTCCTCGGAACCTTCCATGACGGCACTCTTATTCCCCGAAGGCGACGGCCGAGATCATCAGGTTGCCGTGGGCATTTTTTCCTAGGATCGCCCCTTGTTCGCCGAAGGTGAAGCATCCAAGGAATGGCTTACCCTGGAAATTCTCGGTGACGGCGCGGGCCACCCGGGGCATTTCTTCACCAACCGCAAGCATGCAGCCACCACAATAGACGACCAGCCCACCTGCAAGGCTCGATTCACCACCGGGAAGCATCGCGGCGGCGGCGGCGGCCACCTTGCCAGCACGGCTGATCAACCGCGTGCGCTCGCCCTTCATGCTGTAGAGCCGCGTACCCTCTTCGATGGAAGCGAAAGTCGAAAGGGCGCCGTCGGCGAGGATCTTGTCCGGGTGAATCAAGAGATAGCTGGTGATGCCCTCGATCTTGCCGACATCGATGCCGACCGGGTGCATGGTCGTATTGGCCAGGATGTTGCCGCCGCTCTCCAGCTTGTCCTCAAGCGCTCCACCGATCCAGCGATTGTAGACCTCGGCCGCCGGTTCCCCGTCGATGGAGATGATCTGCCGCCCGCACGACTGCGTGACAACGCCGCTGTCGCCAACAGGATCGTAACCGATGCGCGTGACGATCCCGCTTTCGCCGCTCGGCTCATAACCGCCCTGGAAGGCGAACCCGATCCCGCCGGAGGAGAACAGGACGCCGACCACGAGCCCGTCGTGGATCACACCATCCGGCCCCATCTGTCGCCATTGCCCGCCGACATCGTTGTCCGCCGAACTGCCGCCGATGATCGGACATCGATCGCCGACAACACGGCGGAGGCCTTCAATGACCGCTTCCTCCTGGCCGGGTGTCTGGTAGACCCAGATCAGTTCGGGCAACTCTCCGGCGCAGTCGGCATTTTCCAGGGCGGCATGCAAGGTTCGTTCGGCGCAGTCGGCGGCGTCGCCATGGAGTTGCGTGGCAGCCGTACCGTAATTGCCCAGCGGATCATCGAGCACCAGCAGTCCGATAGAGCGAGAACCGGCGAGACCATTCTGGCTCATGACGCCGTTGCAGGAGGTTCCTCCCAGGATCGCGGCGCGCTCGAAACGGGCACGCAGGAAGTCGAAGATCGCGTCGTCCTCATGCTCGGCATCGTAGAACACACAGACGAAATGTGCCCCGGTGGGGGCCTCGCCCACGGCGTGAGCCAGATTCGCAATGGCTTGCGCCGTTGTGTCGCCGGTGACGGCGAAAGATTGCAATGTGGTCATTTTGAACCTTACATCGGAAAGTTGCCGTTTCTTACAGGTAAGCCGTTCCGGTCAATAATTGAGGTGGTTCTGGAGCATGGGGTAAATTCGACCGTGGTTTCCGGCCAGAGTCAGAATGCGGGTTCTGGCCGGGGAAAATGCCGCTAGGCGGAATCGTCAGACCCCGGTCAGGCGGCCCGTACTTCGGTGAGGAAGCGGTGGATCTCGTTGCGTAGCACGCCGGCCTGCTCGCCGAGCACGGTGGCCGCCCTCAGCACGTCGCTCGATGCCTGACCTGCCTCGCGCACGGCGGTGCTGACCTCGACGATCGAGCCCGACACCACGGCCGTGCCCTCGGCGGCGTCGTGGACGTTGCGGGCGATATCGGACGTGGCCTGCTCCTGGCCGGTGACGGCGTCGGAGATCTGCGAGGCGACGGCATGCATGCTGTCGATGGTGCTGTCGATGCCGGAAATGGCCTCGACCGCCTCGGTCGTGGCACCCTGGATCGAGCGGATCTGCGAATCGATCTCGGCGGTGGCCTTCGATGTCTGGTTGGCGAGCTGCTTCACCTCGGCGGCGACCACGGCGAAGCCCTTGCCCGCCTCGCCCGCCCGCGCCGCCTCGATGGTGGCGTTGAGCGCCAGGAGATTGGTCTGGGAGGCGATGTCGGCGATCAGGCCGACGATCGAGCCGATCTTCGACGTCGCTTCCGACAGCAGCCGCATGCGCTCGCTGGTGTGGCGGACGCCCTTGAGCGCGGCGTCGGAGACCTCGGTCGACCGGGTGACCTGGCGGGTGATCTCGCCGACCGACGACGACAGTTCCTCGGTGGCCGAAGCCACCGACGACACGTTGCGCGAGGCGATCTCGGACGCCTCGGCGACGGCCGCCGCCTGACTGCGGGTCTGCTCGGTCGACACGGTCAGCGTGTTGGCCGACGTCTCCAGAGCCTGGGCGGCATCGGCCAGCTTGTCGACCACGCCGGAGACCAGCGCGTCGAATTCGCGCGTCAGGCGGTCGAGCGTCGAGCTGCGGACCTGTTCGGCCTCCATCAGCCGAAGCCGGTTTTCCTCGGCGGCAAGACGGCTACGCTGGACGTCGCGGAAGCTGTCGACCGACCGGGCGATGCTGCCGATCTCGTCGCGGCGGTCGACGCCGGCGATGGCGGCATCGACGTCGCCGCTCCTCAGCCGCTCCATCGAGGCGGCGAGGCGCATCAGCGGTCGCACCGTCGAACGGGCGACGAATACGGCGATGAGGGTGAGAACGACCAATACGGTGCCAAGTTCGACGACGAGATCGATGGAGCTGGCCTTGCGAATGGCATTGAGGTCCTGCACGTGGAAGCCGGTGCCGACCATCCAGTCCCACTGCGGAACGGCCATGGCATAGCCGAGCTTGAGCGTCGCCTCCTGGTCGCCCGGCTTCACCCAGTAGAATTCGTAAGGTCCGCCGCCGGCCTTGGCCGTTTCGATCAGCCCGGCAATCAGCCGGTTGCCCCGCTGGTCCTTCAGGTCGATCAGGTTCTTGCCCTGCAACTCCGGCTTGGCCGGATGCATCAGGTTGACGCCCTGCATGTCGTAGATGAAGAAATACTCGTCATCGCCGAAGCGGATGTTGCGGACGGCATCCATCGCCGCTCCCTTGGCGTCCGCCTCGGTCATCTCGCCGCGGGCGGTGCGGTCGCGGAAGCCGTCGATCACCGTCACCGCGATCTGCATGTTGTGCTTGAGCTCGACCTGCTTCTGCTGCAGGAGCTGCCGGTCGAGGTTGAGAAGCGACAGGACGCCGACGGCCAGGACGCCGATCACGGCCGCGACGACGAGGATAGCAACACGGCCGGTTATGCCGATGTTCCTGACGGGATTAATGTGCATGCCGACATGCTCCGGTAGGGTGGTGCGATTGGGACCACCCGCCGGCGAATGGCGGCGTTGTGACAAGCTGGTGGTCGGAACGGAGTGACGGGGAACAGATCCGGGGCGTGAAGGCGGAAGCGGCCGCGTTCGGCCGGCATGCCGAGGGATGATAGCCGTTGTCACGCATTGCAGGTCAATGCCTTGCACAGGGAACGCCAGAATAGCTCGCCATTCAGTCACACTGGTAATTTTGTACAAAGAGCTTTAAAAATGGTAACTTTATCATAGTCATAAATACGTATGCGAGCAAGCCGGGGCGGGACCATTCGCCGTCCGTTGCACGCTTCCCGCTAGGCCGTTCGCCTGTGCATAGCGGGACGAGTGGCGTCATCGGGACTGCCGGCAGCGTCGGACGGCGGTCTCATCGGCGGCGGAAAGGATTTGCCTGCTCGCGCACGGCGTCCGGCCGCGTCATAGTCGTCAACGACGCGCTCGAACAAGCTCACCAGATCGGGATCGAGCTTGGTCCCGGCCATCGACTTCAGAATGGCGTAAGCTTCCTCGGGCTTCTTCGGCGACTTGTAGGACCTTTTCTCGACGAGGGCGGCAAAGATATCGCAGATCGTCAGGATGCGGGTCGGGTCATCGATTCCGGCGGCCGTGGCGCCATTCGGATAGCCGGTGCCGTCGAGGTATTCATGATGGTCGCGCGCCAGACGGGCGATCTCGCCGGCCGTTCTCTCGTCACGCATCAGGATATCATGGCCGAAGAGCACATGCTGCTTCATCACATCCCATTCGTGGCTGTCCAGACGCCCCGGCTTGTCAAGAATCTCAAGCGGAATCATTGCCTTGCCGACGTCGTGGAAGAAGGCGGCATCGTAGATGCGGCCGGTTTCCCGTTCACCGAAGCCGAGCGCCTTCGCAAACATCAGCGTGAAGCTGGTTACCAGCGAGCAATGCTGGGCGGTGCCGTCGTGGTAGTTCTGGAAGAGATCGAGCCAGACGGACATCGGCGACATGGCGACGAGATCCTCGATCGCGCGGCGTTGCTGCTCGGTCTCTTCGATGGCGGTGTCGACCGCTCCGTCCCGGAGCTTTTTGAAAAAGGACAGCGCGCCCTGCTCGATCACCAGCGATTTGTCCGCCCTGAGGGCACGCTGTTTCGATGCCCGGTAGACCATCTCGGGGTCCATCTGGGAAAGATGATAGACGATGTTGTCGGTCGGCACCTTTCCTATCGTTTCGATATGCCTTACGCCGGCTTGATAGAGCGCGCCAAACTCCTCTGAGCGCATGTCGGCGAGAAAAACGATGATGCGGTCGCGGTTCGCATGGCACAGGGGCGGGAGGCGCCGCCGGCCCTGCTCGTAGAACCTGCCCGCCACGACTACGATATCATTCCGTTGTTTGCAGCCGATACAATTGCCTGCCTTGATAGCCGCGTCGGCTTCAAAGCCCAGTGACCGAAGACCGTCGACCAAACGGCATGATTCTTCTTCGCTCTCGGCCACTATATGGACTGTTGCATTACCATTGCCCATTCTAGGCTGTCTCGCCAGTTTCGTCCGGCACTGAACGACCGGTTCAGCGGTTCCGACGAAAGTAGAAGGCACGCTTTAACGGTTTGCTAAATCCTATTGGCTGCCAATCGATTTAAACCAGAAGAATTCAAATTTCTGTCGATTCAGTCTTCTGCTCTGATGGCCTCTGTTCGTCGACGACAATGAGGAGCCCCGATCTTCTGAGAAGACGGAGCGGTCCCCGGTCTGCATCGGTTGACCGGCTATTGGGATGCCTTGGCCTATTGGGGGTTGGTATAGCGCGACAATCTGGGAGAGACGGCGGCGACAATCTGGATGAGATTCTGGTGTCGCGGCGGATGTCAGCTTATCGCTTTGATTGTCGCAGGCAAGAGTAATGCGGTTGTTTTGTTTGTCGCGGCGCGACAATCTGGCAATCTTTTGTGATTGTCGCTGCTTGCCTCGTGGGCACGACGATCACACGTCCTGGTCGGCGTAGATGTCGGGGTCGAGAGCCTCATCGGTTTCTGATTGACGCCCCGCGACAATCTGCGGGGTATTTCTGATTGTCGCGAAGGCGGCCGGCCTTCCGCGCTGGCGTTTGGCTTCCATAGCCGATCTTCGCCTGTAGCTCTCGACGTTCATCTCGAAGATCGTGGCATGATGGACGAGGCGGTCGACGGCGGCGAGTGTCATGGCGGGATCGGGGAAGACCTTGTTCCATTCGCCGAAGGGCTGGTTGGCGGTGATCATGATGGAGCGCCGCTCGTAACGCGCCGAGATAAGCTCGAAGAGCACGCTGGTCTCGGCCTGGTCCTTGGTGACGTAGGCGAGATCGTCGAGGATGAGCAGATCGAACTTGTCGAGTTTGGCGATGGCGGATTCGATCTGAAGTTCGCGGCGGGCAACCTGGAGCTTCTGGACGAGATCGGTGGTGCGGGTGAACAGCACCCGCCAGCCGTTCTCGATGAGGGCGAGACCGATGGCTGCCGCGAGATGGCTCTTGCCGCCGCCGGGCGGGCCGAACAAAAGGACGTTGGCGCCCTTGGCGAGCCAGCTGTCGCCGGCGGCCATGGCCATGACCTGAGCCTTGGAGACCATGGGCACGGCATCGAAGGCGAAGCTGTCGAGCGTCTTTCCTGGCGGCAGATGCGCCTCGGACAGATGCCGCTCCACCCGCCGGTGGGCGCGTTCGGCCAGTTCGTGCTCGGCGATGGCGCAGAGGAATCGGGCAGCGGGCCATCCTTCCTGATCTGCCTGTTCGGCGAACTGCGGCCAGAGGGACTTGATCGTCGGCAGGCGCAACTCGTTGAGCATGATGCCGAGGCGCGCTTCGTCGATATGATGAGCGTTGGTCATGCGCCTTCTCCCGCGGGAGCCGTCCCGATCAGGGCCTCGTAGCCGTTGAGGGGCGCCAGATGGACCGAGACGACCGGCATCTCGGCGCGAGCCGGATGAAGAGGTGTCGCAGGCTGGCGATATCGGGCAGTTCACCGGTGTCGAGGAGATCGGCGAGCCGCTCGGCAAGCTCGCGCTCGCAACCACGGTCATGGGCCAACGCCAGCAACTCGACCATGGTCTTGCAGGCTTGCCTGTCGGGGAGTTGATCGAGGAGACGATCGAAGGTGTGCCTATATTCCTGCCGGGGGAAGAGATCATCGCGATAGGTGAGATGGAGAGACAACGGCGCAATCAAATCCGAGCTTTGTAAGCAGACGATAGAGGCCATACCCACAAGGACCTGCTTCGTAGCAAAAAACAGGCCGAGCGCCCTTCGCTGCGAGCCGCTTCGTCAGTCGCAAAATAGAATCGGCGCTGTTCTCAATGACACCTTGAAAGCGAACTTCCCCGGCTCTGCCATCCTCAGCCGTTGCAACGGCTATTGTGTCGGCATGAACGTCGAGCCCGACGTAAACATTTCTTTCCATGATGCTTTCTCCTTTCCGACCGATATTGGTCCGACAAGGAAAACCTAGCGGCTTTGCCGCCGTAAATCGCTCATCTGGTCTAAGCCGAGGACGCGCTTTCCATACTCCCTGAGTTCGCCCTTCGGGCCGACATATCTGTATAGAGTGACGCGCTCGATCCCGAGTTCCTTGCACAGATCGGAAACGGAAGTGTCACGCTGCGCCATGGCGGCCTGGGCGAGACGGACCTGTGCTTTGGTCAGGGCGAATTTTCGTCCGCCCTTTCGTCCGCGCGCTCTGGCAGCGGCGAGACCGGCCATGGTCCGTTCGCGGATCAGGTCACGCTCGAACTCGGCCAGTGTGGC
>RRZU010504641.1_pt1 | contig 15447 bp, 18 predicted proteins | sample 2165561 | NCBI WGS metagenome assembly RRZU01 (sample SAMN10456909, study PRJNA506462) | wastewater metagenome | isolation source: wastewater sludge | place: USA: Moscow, Idaho
ATTGGTTGCTGCATGAGCATCGAGGGTTGGTCCAATCATTCCGAGAGCAGCAGCAAGTGCAGCGCCTTGTACCCATTCCTTGATAGTCTGTATTCTTGGTTTTTTAGTGAAGAGGAGCCGGTCGTCTTTCTCGAAAGAATTGAGAGCCATAAAACAAAAATAGTTATAAAGATGTGAGTTATCCTTATAACTATTTTTTTGTGTTTGTCAAAAGTATTGTAGAGAATATCTAGATTAAAGAGATTTCTTTTCGATTTCTTCCAATATATTTGCTATAAAAGTATCGAGTTTTACCTCGGTTTGTTCCTTGGTTTTGTAGTTTCGGACTGCCACACTCTTCTCGTTCATCTCTTTTTCTCCGATAACGAGGATGTAGTTTGTATGAGCGGTTTCTGCATTTCGAACTTTTTTATTGAGCCCGTCATTACTATCATCTAGTTTGCTTCGGATTCCTGCTTTTTTGAGCGCTTCATTTACCTCGTTTGCATACCCATTGAAGTTCTCGGAAACAGGAACTACGACAGTTTGAACAGGAGAGAGCCAAAGAGGGAATGTTCCTGCAAAGTGCTCAATCATGATTCCCATAAAACGTTCAAGAGATCCGGCAATAGCTCGGTGGATTACTACTGGACGTTCTTTTTCTCCTTGAGTATTTACAAATGAAAGCTCAAATCGATTTGGGAGATTGAAGTCACACTGAACGGTTGCAAGTTGCCATTCTCGTCCGATGGCATCCTTGAACATAAAATCAAGTTTTGGTCCGTAGAACGCTGCTTCTCCTTCCATACGTTTATAATTGAGTCCATTTTCCTTTGCTGCTGCTTCGAGCGCACCTTCAGCCGTTTCCCAAACATCGTCTCCTCCAAGGTATTTCGATTTATCATCTCCACGAACAGAGAGTGAAACCCAGTATCCTTCCATAAGACCGAAAGTCGTATAGAAAGTCTTGATGATATCAACGATAGTAGAAACTTCTTGTTGAATCTGGTCTACTCGACAGAAAAGATGTCCGTCATCTTGAGTAATAGAGCGTACTCGAGTGAGTCCAGAAAGTTGTCCTGATTTCTCATCTCGGTATACAGTTGCTGGTTCGAAATATCGAATCGGCATATCTCGGTAGCTGAATTGATTATCAGCGAAGAGTTGCATATGGTGTGGACAGTTCATAGGTTTTACATAGAAACCTTCACCACTCGAACCTCCACGAACCGAGAACATATCGTCCATATAGTGACCAGCATGCCCAGAACACTCATAGAGTGCTTCTTTTGCGAGGTGTGGAGTCCAAACTCTCAGGTATCCTCGTTCTTTATGAAGATCCCAAAGATAGTCGGAAATTCCTTGTCGGATAATCATTCCGTGTGGTTGCATAAGTGGAAGTCCAGCTCCAACTAAATCACTGATAGTGAAAAGTTTGAGTTTCTTTCCAAGGATTCGGTGATCTCGTTTTTTAGCTTCTTCAAGCATATGAAGGTGTGCATCGAGTTCTTCGCGAGTTGCGTAGGCAAATGCGTAGATTCGAGTTATCATTTGATTAGCAGAATCTCCTTTCCAATACGCTCCAGCGATTTTATCGAGCTTGAAAGTATTTTCGTCGATTTCTATAGTCTTTTCTACATGAGGTCCGCGACACATATCTACAAATACTTCCACTCCTTGCTGAGTGATATTTCGATAGAATCCGATTTCGGTTTCTCCGCTTGTTTTCAGGTCTCGAGCCATCTCAACCTTGTACGGTTCTCCTTTTGTTTCGAGGAATTTGATAGCCTCATCGACTGGCAGAGTAGAGTGCTCAAATTTTTGGTTCTGTTTAATAATGTTCTTCATCTTCTTTTCGATATCTTTGAGGGCCACTTCCTCAAACTTCACTTCTCCGAAGTCGAAGTCGTAGTAGAAACCGTTCTCGATATCTGGTCCGATAGCGAGTTTCACATCTGGATAGAGGGATTTTACCGCCTGTGCCATGATATGGGCAAGCGAGTGGCGAGTAGTGGAAATAGGGTAGGACATAGGAATAGTGGGTTAAAATAGTTAAATAGTTTGTGGTAGTTTAGTGTCGATTACGGACCAATATTACTCTTCCGGAACGAACCTCGTTCGAAATGGAAGCCATTTTCCTTCGTCGGTGAATCGGGTTTCCCAAACTTCTGTGTTCTTTGGAGCGAAGCCTTCTGCTCGTTCCATCACGAATTTCTCCATAATGAGCTTGTCTCGGGATTCTGGGAATCGTGATAGGAGGCTCAGTGCGTGCATAATCTGTCCGTGACAGAATACGACGATTTCCGATGAATGGAGAGTTTCTATGTCTGTTACGCACTCTCGGAGACGTGAGAGCATCTGGGAGAATGATTCTGCGCCATATCCGTCGATATAATCAGGATCGAGGCGATTCCAGTAACTGGTGGCACTTTCTTTTCTCTCGGCAGGTACCGTGCCCGCATTTACTTGTATATCCAGGTAGGTAAACTCATGAATGGGCCATTCCTCCACTTTTGCTACAGGAAACCGTTCGATAAGGGGAGTTGCGGTCTCTAGTGTTCGGATGTAGGGGGAATGAACAATGAGTTCTGGTTGTTTTGAAAAGTATTCCGAAACTGCTTTTGCTTGAAGTTTTCCTTTTTCAGTCAGGGGAATGGAACTGGGGTCGGGTGTCGCAACGCCCGTGTTTGCAAGACTTTCCCCGTGTCGGACGTAGAATACAGTTTTTTCCATAGCTGTGGAGAATAAGGATATAAAATTATTTCGTCACCCTGAACTTGTTTCATGGTCTTCCTATCTTTTTAAAAAAACTCCCACTTTTTCAAGCAGGAGTTTTTATTTTATATACAATAAAAAAGACCTACCGATTGCGGAAGTTTGTGGTTGTGAGCGTGTCCAGTTGTGCGACCATTTTCTGGTAGGTGAATAGTACTTGCAAAGCATTCTATGAAAAAGCGAAAAGTTGTCAAACAAAATCTCTACAAAAAGGCTGCTTGCGTCCGAAGTGTCGATATTCTTGACATTACATATATTTATTTTAAAAAAACTTTTGACAAAGCATAGGGAAAAAATATACTCACGTTTATCGCTTTCGATGAACCTTCCCGCTTTGGGAATGGAGAAGGAAGTGAGGGAGAAAAAATATGTGTGGACGTGTCCTGGTAGCATCTGATGTTGCAACTGTCAAAAGCAGCCGTGAATTGGCTGCCATGCTTTCCCACAATAACGATCTCGGTTATTGCGCCGCCAAAGAACTGAAGAAGAAAGGCGTTGCTGTTCCCCAGGTCTATCTGGACCGCATCGGCGCCGACCGTAGCACGTTTGCTGGCCGGAACGCCAAGAAGAAGCACTGATTTCCCACGCCCTTGAGGCATGAAAAGGCTACCACTGGTAGCCTTTTTACTTGGTTCAAGATTTTATGGATTCAGTCTGTATTCTTCTCATTTTAATCTCTTGATTTCAGTATCCCATTTTTCGCAAGCATTCGTTCCTTTTGTTTCTCCGAGAATTTTTTCACATCCAATAATAGGCTCCGTTGCAGCGAAATCATCTCCGAATTGGTACAGGGCTCGACGTTCCATAGGGGAACCATCTTTTTCACTAGTGGCCGTAAGTCGCACCCAAAGGCAAGCGTCTTTTACAGGGCTATAGAATAAACCACCAAGACTGTATTGCCCGAGGTCTTTGTATTCTTTGTTGAACGAGTCTATTTTTGTCTGGATATCAGATGCAAGCGAGGCACATTTGGTCCGTTTCTCGAAGAGAATCATCCCCGTCGATGCTGTGGTTTTTAGTTCTGTAATCTGTTTTTCTAGACTGTTTATCCTTTCTTCGGAGATATTGTTTCCAGGGAGAGAACAAGAACTGAGAGTGATTGCAAAGAACAAACAAAACATAATATTTTTTTTCATACAAAGAATGGTAAAAAAATTAGAAAGTGAGTAATTTGGTATACCAGTCAACAATAGGTGCGTACCAGAAAAGTGAGATATAGAGTCAGAGTGCAAGATAAGGTCCAAAAGGGATTTCGGTATTCTTTCGGTCACGGGTTATGAGGAGTATAGCCACCCCTATGATACTTCCTGCAAAATACGACAGAAGAAGTCCGAGTCCTGCAATCTTGATTCCTCCGAGCAATCCCATAAAAATGGCTATACGAAGGTCTCCTCATCCAATCCACGCAGGTATTTTCGATTCTTCCTCGTGTGGTATATTTTCGGTTTTCTTGAACAGATGGTAGAAAACGATGAAAGGAAAAATAAAATATTCGATGAGTAGGTTTTTTATGATAACAAGTTTCTTTTTCTGAAATGCATAGATGGACCCAGGAATGAGAATCTGAAAATAGAAGAATGTATAGATAATCCACGAAGCGATGAGTCCGTCTGCGATAGGCGAGAATTTCGTCGGAACATCGAAGCTACGGAAATGGCTGAATATATGGGTTCCGAACCAAGTGTCAGAAATGAGTAGCGCGAAAAGCACGAGGAGCGATGGGAGTATCACTTCATCGGGGATTTCCATGAATCTGATATCATAGAAGACGAAAACCACCGTCACAAAAGCAGCCATGAGGAATATTCCAAGTCGAGCGATTTCCATGAGTGAACCCGAGAATATGAGCGATTGATCCACGAGAAAGTGTCCAGAAAGCATAAAAAGCATGCCCATAGTGAGTTCCAGGAGCGGATAAATCGGTGAAATCTTTTCTTTGCAGAATCGGCATTTTCCACCGAGGAAAACGTACGAGAAAATAGGGAAGAGGTCAAGTGCTCCGAGCATATGGTTGCATTTCGGACAATGGCTTCGCCCAGTCGCGATTCCTCATTCTCCGCTTCTGATACGCCAAATAAGCACGGACCCGAAACTTCCGAACAGAGTTCCGAAGATAAAGAGGGAAATGAGAAAAAATGGGGTCATAATGTGGTGATAGGATTACATATATTGGCTCATGCAAATTTGATTGATTCCTCGGATTTCCCCGAGAACCGTGTCATCGAATTCTTTTAGTTTCACGAATGCCCCGATGGGATATGAATCGATATTCTTGTACAACTTTCTAAATATGATACTTTCTGTTGCCTCGTTTCGCTGCCATCCAACCCCGAGACTCTTAAGGAGTTTCATGACGAAGATTTCTTTTGCTTTCTCTCACCACTGCGAATTACTCCAATAGGGAAGGAGCGACACATAATCGTTGTATACTTGCGTATGGGGACTTCCAGAAGGACAGAAAAGGGAAATGGATTGTATACAGAGAAGTGGACAGAGAACCCCAAGATAATCGAGGTTCTCTGTTTGTATGACATATTTTATGTTGCTCGATTCCAATGTGTTCTTCGAGCCTTTTGTGGATATGACACATCCTATCACACTCCCATGATCGGCACTTGCAATCTGTTTTTTCTTCTTGGTCCAAGCTCGAATCTTCCCAAAATCCCTCGTGAAGAGCTCATGAAGTTCCTCTCCGTCGCGGATAGGTATTTTCTTGAGGAGAATAGCTTCGGTATTGAACATGAAAGAAAATGAAGTTTTCTCGAGAATATAAAAATATTGTCATTCCGAGTGAAATTGAGAAATCCCTTATAAGAATGATTTCTTTATACTTTTGTGACCAAAAGTACCAAAAGTCTTTAGGGGTAAAAAACTCGCTGGATAGCAACAGATAAACTGTTTATCAGGGGACTCAAACAGTTTTACCCCTAAAAACCCCGTTTTTGGAAATCATCATTTTTAAACTCATTTTTCACCCTCTCCTTCTGGGAGAGGGTCGGAGCGAGGGCCTTAGCGGACAATCACTTTCCCGTCGCTCACTTCGAAGTTTACGGTGTAGACTCCAGTATCGGTTGCAGCGATGATATTTCCGTCTTTTGGTACAGTGATGGCATTGATTTTTCCTTCTACGAATTCAATCTGTCCGATGTATTTAATAGCTTTTACGTCTCGATAATTTTTGTTGTCTGGTTCAAAAATCCAAACTCGGTTTCCGAGGATGAGGTAGAGATAGTTGAGATTTGGAGCATTGAAGAAACTTGGAGTTTTGTTGTCGTCGAGATTATAGTTCTCTGGGAGATTATTGATTCGGATAGATTGTTTTGTGTAGTTTGGAAGTCCGAAAATCTTGTCGAGAGTGAGGTCATCCTTGAGGATGTAGAAACCTCCATCGATTGCGAAAGCAAGGATGTTGTGGTTCTTGGTATCTGCCGCCTGGAATACCTCTGATTTAGAGGCAAATCCATTTACTCCTGGTTTATGTTTGTAGAGTTGTTTTCCGTCTTCCGAGAGCACATAGAGATTAGAGTTGAAGAACTTGATAGCCTTTCCTTTTTCCCAAGTCTTCTGTCCTTCTACGCTCACATAGGCGAATTCTCCTTTATAGAAACGAAGGAGTCGTCCTGTTTTTGTGAAAATATATACATACCCATCTGGACTTGCATCTGAAGAAATCGCTTCCTCACCGTCTGGATAGTTGTATTTTTTCACTTCTCCACCCTTTACATATGGTCCGATAAGGCTCGATTTACCTACAAAATAGAGCTTCTTTGCAATCTCGAAAACTCCGATAACGCCGAAATCGTTTTTCTCGAAAATGTACTCGGAAGGAGAGTTCTTTGGATCAAATGATTCTACTCCGTTCATCTGTTTCTTGAGAATGGCGATATCTCCGAGGAGTTTTTTCACATCGTTCAAGAATACCTGTTTCTCTCGCACCTCGAAGATAATGTTTTCGGCTTTCTTGATATTTGCATTGAAAACTTCTCGATTCCCCATGTCCTTGTTGGATTTCTCTATGATGAGCTGGGCTTCGATGAGCTTGTTCTTGTAGGCTTCCGGAATAGTTGTGCTCGCTTTTTGACTGAAGATAGACCCAAGTATGAGATAGAGAAGAGTGATACAAACAAGTACTCCAACCCCGAAGAGCCCAGATCGAAGGTATTTATTATTGAAATCAATTCGTTTTTTCGCTTCGTCCATAAGCTTTATAACCTGCTCATTTTTTTTACAGGCACCCAAAATTGATTCTCCTGTTTTTTTCACAAGAGAAAGGGCTTTTTCGAGGGAAGTGGTATCCCAATTGAAGGTTGTTTTCTTGGTGATTTTCTCTGGGTTATAGAGGAGAATAAGGTCGGTAGAGGTCTCGCGGATTTCTCGAGAAAGGAGATTCTCTATAACACTTGCTGTTTCTTCCTGTCCGTGCTCATCTGCCATCTCGAACATATCTTCTTGAGTGAGATAATCGAGTAGATGAGTATTGCTTATTAGAAGGACATCATCCATACCTATCGCCCCACTAGAAATATACGAGAACTGAGGTATTTTCTCACTCAGTCCCATTCCCTCGGCGATATTCATAACCTTTCCTTCTTTTAGGAGGTAGGCGTATGCATTTTTAAGCACAGAAAAATGAAGAGTAGATTCTTGAACTATTCCTATGAAAATAGAAAGACTATCGAATTCTGATTCTTTTTCAATCTCTTTGAAGTATTTATTGAGTCGTTCGAGGAGGTATCCGAAATGGGTGTAACTGTCATTTACCATAGCGGCAGAATTCGTGAGGATCAAATCGATGATAGTATTCTCGATAAATGACCCAAGTTTCTCGTCGTGGAAAGATATCTGTAAAAGGAGCAGTGAGCCATTACTGGTCTCGATTTTACGGGAAGAAAGGAATCCACTTCCTTGTCTCTCGTTTTTATAAACTTTTGCCTGAAGCATAAAGGTGATTGTTAAGCAGAATACATATATATGCAAATGTATTCAAAACAGCGCTTTTGTCAAAAAAAACGAAGGAGAGAGTGGCTATTGTTTTTGTAACATGTCTCTTATTTTCATTTCGAGGAAATTTTTTGAGCGGTAAAGCGCATTGGAAAGGTCCTCGGAAAGATTGAGGTAGTATCATCCTACACGAAGGACATCATTGTCTAATTCTGCAATGCTTGTGATAATGAGAATCTGTTTGTGGGTGACTTTATTGACTGTAAATTCTATATCCAATTCTTCATAATTCTCGAATATCGGCGTATGTTTTTGTTTCATATCAAAAATAAGACATACTCCGCCACCACTGAAGTCCTGAATAAAAGCCTCGTATCGGTCATCGATGGTTACGGGTATTTTTATCATTCCAGGAGGGGTTCAGATTTCAGTCTTCAGACTTGAAATAAGTGCTGGGGAACTTATTGGGAGGCGTTTTTCCGCACGAGGAATAATCTCATTTGATTCTCTCATAGGGGAGGCTTTTATAGCTGTCTTCCTTTCTTGGATGTGGTCTTTCATCTCTTCATATCCTATACTGAGTGTTCATTCCGTGGATCGTTCTGAATGGAAAGGATAGGTCCGAGGATCCTGTCTGGTTATCATTCCAAGGGCTCGTTGGTTTGCAATGTCTATAAAGTATCTCTTTGCAGCGGTTGGCCAGGCGGTCATTTCTCTGAGATGACAAGGTATATCATGTGCCGAGTAGAATTCTACCCCGAGATCAAAACATACAGCTGGAAGATTCTTTTGTTTTCGTTCCTCAAATTCTTTGAGCATGCGTGGAGAATATCCAATGCTATCTATGACGAGGCCTGTATGTTCAGTATTATCTGACTCCAGATATTCGAGAATGTCTTCGATTTGAGGATTCTCTGTTATGAGTTCTTCAAGGGTCTCTTCTCGCTCCTTTTTTCGTTTTTCGTGATTCTTATAGAGTGAGAACTTTTCCCAGATTCGTTTTTCTTCCTCGGTAAAATCCCCTTGTCATTTTAGACAATCTCGAATATGCCCCTTCTTTTGTTCCCATCATTCGGCCAATAGCTCTTTATGGAGACGGTGTATCTCACCAGCAAGAAATATGATTTCATCGTCTATATGTTGTATTATTTTCACAGTTTTTCTTGCTCGGAGATTATCGTGAACATAGATGACTATTTTGATATCATGATCATGGGTTTCTACGAATTTCTTTTTTGTATTACCCTCCTCATCCTTATAAGAGATGTAATCGGTGAAATCAACGTTCTGGATATGTATATCTTTCCCAAAAAAACTACTTCCAGCGCTTTTCGTCACGTTTATAATATCTCCGATGAGCACACAGTTCACAGCTTTTTCTATGATAATCTCGTGCCCGATTATAACACTCGATTCGGCATAGGGGATATTGATGGTTCCACCAAATGCTTCCACCATTCCTCAGAGCACCCTGTTTCCTATGGTCACATTTCATTCCTGACAAATGACTCGTCCTCATTCTGTAACTGTTTGAGCAATAGACACATTTCCATTTCTAGAATGGACCGTTCCGCTCATAAGCCCATTTGGCATACTGAAATCATTGCAGACTATCCTGTACCCGTTGTCTATATTCGCTTGTTGTATGAATTTTTCGGCATGGATTTCAAGATTTCATGTCGTAGGACCGATGGCATCCTGATTAATAATCTCGTCGGTTATGGAAACCCTTTTTGTTTTTTTATCAAAAGATACAAATCCAAACCGATCAGCTATTATAAATTCAATATCTCCTTCTTTTATTATACTCACTCCAGTTCATAGAAGCATTCACAAGTCTTTATCTTTCGGTATGGTTACTTCCAGAATTGTACCATTAATTGCTATCCCTTCGGTTCCTACTTGCATAGGCTCCTTTCGTATGAGCTTGAATCAAATTCCTTTTTCTTCGGTTACTTCAGGAAATGTGCTTTCATATTCTTTTAGATCAGCATTGCTTGTGTCAGATGCTGCTTTTATCTTGGTGCTTCTGAGGATTTGAGTCATCGGTTTTATATCCGCATCTTTTGAGGGCACTGCATCTATCTGCTTTGCAACAACGAATTTCTTTTTTTCGTTTCCTTTTTCTCGCATAGCATCCCAAGCTGATTCCATCTGGATTCCTGCGCGTATGTTATTGTTCCAGAGGAGCGATAAGAATTCGTCGATATCTCACTTGAATGGTCTATTTGGCACATATTCATAAACTGCATCGTTTTTTTCTCGAATGAGTGCATTGGATTGCTTCCTAAGCTCTTCCATATCTACTTTTTTTATGCTTTTTCCGATGCGGATAGAGTTTGTTTTACTATCGAAAGAACCAGGATCCATAAGATAATCTCGGATGCGATCAGATTGAAAATCCTCTATGAGATATCCATTTCCCATTACTTTGTCGATGATTTCAAGGAGTCATTTTCTCTCATCCACTCATTTTCGAATAGAATACAAAAACCCGTCTTCCGAAAAGAGGGTATTTGGGTGCGAGGAAACAAATGAAATGAGAAAGTTGGTATTTTCCATCAACTCATTGACTTCGTCTGTTTCGGGGGTGGTTTTCTCTCTGGATTCATCATCCTCTGGAATTATATCGACCATAGAATACTAGGATTATAGTATAAACTCCGCAAAGTCATCATCGTCAATCGGTGGAAGATTTTCCCGTATTGCTGGCTTTTCAGGAGTCTTTGGAATGGGTTTCTGTATAGGTTTTTCTGTCTCGACTTCCGCTCGGAGCGGCGCAATGGTCGGGAAATTAATCTGGATATTTCCAGAAGCGACATTGTGTCTTTTTCTGATGCGTTCCTCCTGTCCTTGGAGTACATTTTTTTTTTTTTTTTTTTGATCTTGTTTTGTAAGGAGATACAAGAAGGAACACGCCTCCAAAAATATCTTTTCATGAAATCCTTTCGTGTTGATATAGAGGAAGTATGCTTTTATGGCACTGACGAGCGTTGTCGGACTATTCTTATTTCTTTGAGCTAGCGTTCGCATGCTCTGAAGTCCTATGGCCCCATCTATAACAAGACTCTTCTTCAGGAGCTCCTCTCGGTCAGGATGAGTAGATCTGATTCTTGTAAGATTTCCGAGGTGTTTTTTTGCGCTGTTATAGAGCGATATATCTGGATTGCTGAGATCGATGCATCCGAAGTATATATAAGCTGCTTTGGCAAGGATGTCTGGATTATTCGGGCTTTCTCGAAGGAGAATATCTATCCTTTTTTTACCCGCACTCACTTGTCAGCTTTCAAAAAGCCCCAAAGCTTCCTCTATATCAGCATTGATATCTTCTTGTGTTTTTTGGAGAGTATTTTTTACGGTTGCCAGAGCGGCTGGATTGTCACTGAGCAATTGTTCGGCACGCTTCGCGATAGTGTCCTTTTGTGTGGAGTTCTGAATAACTTCTCAGAGTATTTCAGTACCGATTTCGCTGTGTCATTCGTCGATACATTCGCAGGCGAAATTCACTTGCATACGTTCGCTCATTTCTCCGAGATTTACCCCGTTCTTATGGAGGGAAATAGCTTCTCACAGAGCGAGCTTTGCTTTAGTGGCATCACCTTTTTTGCTATAGATAGAGTGCTCCATAGTTGCGGCACAGAATCGCGCAACATCTGCCTGTTCGGTTCCCTTAAACTCTTCTTTTACTCGGCGTACACATAATTCTGCTGCCTTGGTATCTCCTTCTTTCGTATGGATTTCCGCGAGATGCACGAAATTCTCGGGATGTCCCGAGTTGGAGAATTTACCGTCGGTCGTAAGTTTCTTGAAAGCGGCTTTTGCTCCTTCGAGGTCGTTGTTGTCGAGAGCGGTGAGTCCAAGGAGTTTTTGTCTGTCGAAACGCTGTGGAGATTTTGCGGTCGCCTGTTCCAGTACCTTCTGTGATTCTTTTGGTCGATCAGTACTTTTGTAGATGTCGGAAAGCAGATCGTATCCTTCCATAAACTCTGGATGGTCTTTTACGAGATCCGTAAGAATCCCTTCTGCCTCTTCGGTTTCCCCGAGATGGTAGAGTGATTTTGCCAGTCCATTTTGTGCGTATGGAATCGGCTTTGCTTCCCGATTCTCTCGAATCGCCTCCGCCTTCTCGAGGGCGATAATCTTCTGATATGCTGCCTTGGCACGTTCGTAATCGTGAAGTTCCAGGAGGATGAATCCAGTGAGCTTCATAACATAGGCGCTGAGTCGTTTTTTCCCATTGACATAATCATCGCACATCTTCAGTGCGTCTTCGTATTTTTTATCACGGATGGCAGAATAGATGTGGATGAGCTCGGCTCGGTCATGAACCGCTCGAAGGATGCGTTTTTCCATCTCCATTGGAGTATTCCCTTTGATGATGTAGGCATCTGGAGCGAATTCCAAAACTGCCATAACTCGGTCACGATATCTTTCTGAAGCGACCATTATAAAGATAGTTTCCAGTGGGAAGCTTGGATCTTTTCGGAGTCTTTCGAGGAGGTCTTGTGCTGTCTTTCCTTCTCAGAGCTCGTATTCACAGAATATGATATCAAAGGGCTTTCCGATATATTTTTTCCCTGTATCTGAGCCTTTATCCATTATTTCCTCCACTCGTGATTGTACCTTTCTGATGGCAAGTGCGTAGTTTACGGCACGTTCGATATTGATATTGTTCTTCATCTTAGAATCCACGTCCGGCAAAAGAATCCTCGCCATAATACCATAGTAGTCGGAATTCGGCTCTACGTAGAGGATATCTTTATTTTTTAACTGAAGCGTCATAGTTGTGCGGGTATCGTGTGGGATATTTAGTGTTATTGAAGCGTGAATTATTAAATTTCTTTTCGCTTAGACAAGGGGAGAGGTGGATATATTTGCTATTCATATTAAGAATTGACAATATATGGATTTCCCTTTAAAAATCAAGTTTTTATACGATACATCCTCCGTTTGGCAAAAATAGCATCGAAAGATGACACCAAAAACAAAAAAACTGACGAGCAGAACGGTTCGTCAGTTTTTTTAAAATCCTGGAGATTAGATGGTGAGAATGGCTTCTATATCACCCGTGTCGACTCTTGCAAGAAGTTCTTTCAGTTTTGCAATAACGAGATCTACGACAGTGGTCATATGTGGCTTGTTACTCTTAAGTGTTTCCAGTCTCGCAATAGCTCCATTGATTATCGCTGTTTTTTTCTCGGTATCTGTACCGAATTTTTCATTGAGTTTTGCTTCAAATTGAGAAACAAGAGCATCTACCTTTTTATTGAACGTAGTATCTTTTTTCTCCTCCTTGATTGTTTCTTTTATTGGTTTTACTCCCTCCTTTACGATAGTTTTTGAGAGTTCAATCTTCACAACATTGCTGCAATATCGGTTTTGTGTCGTGGTAATGGCACATACTCGATAATAGTTTATTCATTTCTTTGGCTCATTATCGGTATAACTGGTGAATCCCATATCGGTATCGTATTTTATATATCCATCTTCTGGATACACTGGTTTTGGATTGTTAGACGAGCGTACCACTTTGTAATATTGCAGTGATTCATCGGAAAATGAGTCAAAACGTTTCCATGTCATGTCTACTTTTCCGTCATTGAGAACGGCGGTGAAACCAAATTTTTCCGTTGTAATCGGAGCCTTGTATCCACTTTCTGTTCCATTTGCATGAACGAGAGAGATAAAGGATAGAGCCACTGGAATAACAGTAGCTAAAAGGTATTTTTTCTGTATCATAGAGAGGAAAATTATGAGTAAAATAAGGAACGATTGCAAGTAATCGGAATGGTATTATTAGGATATAAAATGTTGCCGAAAATTCCGATAGTACTTGCTGGATAGTGTATACTATAAAAACTACGAATCAACTTATCTTGCTGATTTTTGGTGAATTTTTAGTGAAAATTTCAGAAACAATTTTTAGTGAAAAGAGTAAAATACGAAACTTTTTTTAAAATGGTTTGGAGGGAAGGGGAGAATGGGTATAATCGGGGGAAATTTTAACTTTATTTTTTCTATTATTATCATGGACGACATTATCAAGGCTATTTTGAATAATGATTTAATTAATGCAAATAAACTTTCAAAAGAAAAGTATCCATTTAAATTAGTTGTAAAAGAAAAAAGAATCATTAGTAAACAAGATATGCTGAAGGTTTTTATAAGAGATTGATTTATAGATAGATATTCCTGAGATAAACTCTTTCATCCTTGATTTCTTAGAGCATTAAACTTATTATTACCAGAATGTTTTTGCTATCAGCAACATTGAAAAGCTGAAGAGTGTCACGATATATTTTGGTCAAAGATGCCAAGTATTGACCATTTTATACCAATATATTCGGGATGAGAAAATAACTTCTCGAATTGGATGACAACATCAATGAGAAGAAATCTTGCAAAAAACAATTCAACACTAGAGGAAATAGGATGGATTCTTTATGAAGCTTGAGAATTTGAGCATTGGGATTGATACACCAAGAATTTTATTGATTTATATGAGAAGTTTGAGGAAAAATTAAAAGATAATAAGTATGTAAATTCATGGTATCTGATAACCAAGAAGGTACTCAAGGATAATAATTTTCTTACAAGCTAAATTGTCGTTAGTACTTATAATTTATTCTCTCCTATGTCCACCCCATTTCAAACCACTTATTCCACTCTCAATCCTCGCCAGAAACAGGCGGTGGATACTATTTATGGTCCGGTGCTCGTCATCGCGGGGCCGGGGAGCGGGAAGACTCAGATTCTATCGGCACGTATCGCGAATATTTTGGTCGAGACCGACGTGAATCCAAGCAATATTCTCTGTCTCACATTCACTGATAATGCCGCGAAGAATATGCGGGAGAGGTTGTCGCGAATCATCGGTGCGGATGCGTACAAGGTTGCTATCCATACGTTCCACAGTTTCGGAAACGAGATTCTGAACCGTTACCGGGCTCGGATTTCTGACTACGCCGAGGCGACTCCGATAGACGATATAGAGGCTTCCAGACTTTTTGATGAGATCTTGACCGTACTTCCTTGGAACGATCCGTTTAAACCAGGACAAAATGCGAACGAGAAAATCCGTGAACTCAGAAATGCGATAAAACTCGTAAAAGATGCGGGTATCACGCCATCTGAATACACAGAAATCATCGAAACGAACCGCAAGACTATGACGGTTCTCGAGCCGCTTATGCGAGCCTATCTCGACGAACTCCTTTCGCTCAGACAGAAAAAAGAAGACAAAATCCGCAAGCTTGAACTCTTCCGTGTTTTTCACGATGCCATTATCCAGGCTTTTTCGGGCTTTCCTGAACGAATGTTCGGTCAGGATACATTCGCCAAAACTCTTCTGAATTCACTTGAAGCGATATGGGAGCTACAAGAATCCGAAACCGATGCGAAAATCGTGACCAAGTGGCGAGATGAGTGGCTCGAAAAAGACTATGAAGGAAAATGGATTCTCAAAGATTCTTCCAGACTCGATAAATACACTTCTCTCGCACGAATCTATGCGGAATATGAAGAACGAATGAAAGCTCTCGGATACATCGATTTCTCCGATATGATTCTCGGGGCGATTCGTCTCGTTGAACAATACGGCGATATCCGAGCGAATCTTGCCGAGCAATACCAGTTTGTGCTCGTGGACGAGTATCAGGACACGAACAAAGCTCAGTACGAAATTACGAAGCTGCTCGCCGCGAAAAACCAGAACATCATGGTTGTAGGCGACGACGACCAGTCGATTTATAG
>RRZU013005339.1_pt1 | contig 15446 bp, 12 predicted proteins | sample 2165561 | NCBI WGS metagenome assembly RRZU01 (sample SAMN10456909, study PRJNA506462) | wastewater metagenome | isolation source: wastewater sludge | place: USA: Moscow, Idaho
GCCTCAGGCGGGCGGAACGACCCCGACTGTCGCACCCCAGGGTGCTGACCTCACTGCCGCAAAGACGGCCTTGGCGGCGCTCCGCCCGCCCCCCTCACGCCATACCCGCCTCAGATCACACCTTGTTCAGCGCCCTCCTAGTCGAGCACCCTCAGGGTGACCGCAGCCTCGGCGAGGGCGGGAGTTTCCGGGTCGGCGCCGTCGTGTGCCTGATCCTCCACGGCCCGCTGGCGGAGCTCGGGGCTTTCGATCCCACGTGACTCGAGGAACTCGCTGAGCACGATGATCTCCTCCATGGGCAATGGCCCACCGGGCGCATCCGGGAGCACGTCGGGGAACTCGCCGTCGATGGGCATCGTGACGAACGCCTCCTCACGCTTCGGAAGGGTCCCCGTCTCGATGGTCAGACCGGGCACCGAGAACGACGCCGGCAACTCGCTGTCGACGGTGACCGCCACCAGTTGGTCGACCACCGCGTACGAGCCGTTCACCGGCCGCAGCCCGGTCCAGCCGATGCCGACTGGCCCGATGCCCGCGCTGTGCAGGGCGTCAACCAGTTGCTCGATCTGGTCCTCAGTCTGATCCACGACAGCGTCCACCTCGGAGAGGTCGACATCCAGGTGGAGCCGCTGCACGACAGCCGCCCACGGGGTGGCCTCCATGGTGCGGAACTGGATCCGGGTGTCGTTTGCCTTGCCGTCTCCGTCGCCACCGTTCTTCAGCAGCCCGCGGCCGAGTTCCATGGCCCTGTCCTCAAGGCCTCGCCGACGCGCAGTGTCTGCCGCATGGTTTCTCAGGAGTTCGTCCAGCCGGTCAGGCTCATCCAGTGCGGTCCTGACGTCCTCGACGCCCAAGCCGGCGGTGCGCAGGATGCGGATGGTGGTGGCCGTCCGCAGCTGGGACGCGCTGTAGCGCCGGTAGCCGGAGTAGGGATCGACGTCGGCGGGGGTCAGCAGCCCGCGCTCGTCGTAGAACCGCAGCGCCTTGACGCTCAGCCCCGTGCACAGGGCGAATTCTCCGATGGTCATCATGGTGTTCTCCTCGGGTCAATTGCCGGCGCAGTTGCCAGCATTATCCAGCGTGGGCGTTCCCCTTGGAGGAGGGTCAAGTGCCAGACTGACAGGGTGCGTCGCGGTGGCTGAATGCTTGAAGGACGACCATCCTTATCCAAGGCTTCTCGGGAAACCTTGGATATGACGGTTGCCAGAGGCCCGCCACTCGGCGTCGCTCATCGCGTAGACGAGGTTGTCGTCCCAGGCGCCGCGGCACCAGTACGATTTCGGTGCGAGCGACTCGACGTGCATGCCCAGCTTTTCCAGCAGCCTGGCCGACCGTGTGTTCTCCGGCGACAGTTGGCCGTAGAGGCGGTGGCAGCCGAGCCTCTCGATGAGGTCGGCGACGACGGTGGAGGCGGCCTCGAAGGCGTAGCCCTTGCCCTGGAACTCGGTGCGGAGCGTGAAGCCGATCTCCGCCACGCCGCCATGTTCGTCGAGCCCGACGTACAGGTCCCCGATGAGTTCGCCGTCGAGATCGATCCCGATCTGGCGCGGCTCGCCGGGAGCGATGTCGCTCCAGCCCGACTGGGCCGCGACGTGGCGTTCCACGCGCTCCCGGGTCACGGGCAGGTCCCAATCCTGATACTTCGACACCTGCGGATCGTTCCGGTACGCCAGGATCACGTCGACGTCGTCCTCGCGAAGTGGGCGAAGGGTCAGGCGCTCGGTCTGCCGGGGGTAGGCCGGGATCATGTCGGCACCGCGACGGTGACCGGGGCTCCGCCGTAGCCATTTGCCTGGTCGCGACCCTCCACCACCACATCGGTGACGCCGTCAGGGATGGTGAAGGGGCCGCGCGTGCGGGTGAATGGTTGCTCAGAGGCGTGGTCGTGAGCGAGTTCGTGTTCGGCGAGCACATCACCGTCGGGTGTCATCACCCGCCAGCCGTCGGCGTAGCGCTCGGGGGTGTCGTACGGCGACGAGATCGTCACGGAGATCATGAACTCATCGCCGTCGCGGGTCAGCGCCGCCTCCAGCACGTCTGGGTACTGCTGCTCCGTGGCCTCGGAACTCGCCGGTCTCAAGGTCTCAACGCCTGCAGTGGGCGTCTCGGCGCTGGTGGATGAGCCGGCGCAGGCAGCAAGCGTTGTCGTGGCTGCGGTGATCGAGGCAGTCAGGAACATCCGTCGTCTCATGCCTTTGAAGCTAGCAGCCGTATTGTCGGGCGAGCAGCCCGACGTTCATCCTCGCTGCCGTTGGAAGACGAGCAGCGCGTCGGCGACCAGGTCGTGTGGCAGCCGGTCCCACGCGATCGACGTGATGCCGACGGGGGAGAGGTGCCCCTCCAATACCTGCGCACAGTCGGCGATGAGGTGGGTGGTGTGGCCCCTGTGCTGGATGTCGGCGACGTTCCAGACCATGAACCCTCCTGGCTTGAGCAGCCGGGCACATTCCTCGGCGATGAGCCCGAGCTCGCCGAGATAGTGCTGGTAGTCGCCGGTCTCATCCTCGTAGGCGGTGAGGGGATTGGCCGCATGGTGGGTCTCCGTCATGTACGGCGGGGAAGCGAGGATCAGGTCCACCCTTCCGCGTGGCAGGGCGTCGGACGTGGCCGACGGCGCCCGCAACAGTTCCCGGGTGTCGCCCTCGATGACGGTGGCGCCGGGAATGCGTCGCCTCATGTCGGCGACTCTCTCAGGCAGCAGTTCGATGCCCAGCGCGCGCCGCCCCAGCATCACCGCCCGTGCCAGGGTGGTGCCGAAGCCGGCGAAGGGATCGAAGACGAGGTCGCCGGGCCTTGTGCATCGTTCGATGACGTGATCGACGACGGCGGGCACCATGTGCACGTCCTCGTCCGCACCAGGCGATCGCGAGTCCACAAAATCCTGATGAGTGACGGCGAACTCAGCCCCCAGCGGCGACATCGACCTCCCGCCCGCACCTGTCATGCCAGCAGAGTAGCCCGGGCGCTCGCTAGGGTGAACCGATGACTGACTCGATGACGGCGGCGGCCGCTGACTTGACCGAAGCGATCCGGCGGGGCCGTTGGCGGGACGTTTGGCCGGCGGTCGAGCATCTCGACGAAGCGCAGCGGGCCAAGCTGAGGCGCGGCATCCGCCCCTTCACGGAAGCGATCCTGGCAGCGCCGGTAGGGGAGCGGGGCGAGGGCCAGCCGTGGTCCGGGCGGCTCACCATCGGCCATCACGAGGCCGCGACCGCAGCGTTGCTGGCGACCGCCACACTCAAGCAGGCCACGAAGCTTCATCCCATCGACATGCCCATTGCTCGCGACCTACCGCCGCAGATTTTCCCCGCTGGCCTGACCGAGGTCGCCGACGAATGGTCGGACCGGTACCACCGCAACCCCAAGGCCTGGGATCGCATCCGCGGACTCGAAGCGATGTTCGACTGGGCGGACCGGGGCCTCATCGAGCCGCCCATGCGGCCCGGCGCCGTTCTGCTCCTCATCACCGGCGTGCCGAAAACCCTCTACGCGAAGGACCTCCTTCGCTACCTCGTGGAGCGCCCCGTCCTGCTCGACACCACGCTGCCGGCACTCTTCACCACACCGGGGATCAAGGGCGCCTCGGCAGCCCAGCGCGATGCCGAGGCCGACGACGGCGGGCTGGGCGGCTACGTCATCCCGGAGTTGATCCGGCTGGGGCATTGGGATCGCGCCCAGGTGCTCGCGTGGTGCGAGACGGCTCTGGCAGTCCCGAGATCGGAATACGAGTACCGCTGGTTCCGGCAGCTGCGAGCAAAGCTGGTCGCCGACACCTAGGCGAGGCGGCCCGCTCCGGCGGCAGGGAGCACGCTGAACCACTCGGGGGCCCCGTGGCCCGCCTCGGCGAAGGCCGCGGCGATCTCCTGCCCGATCCGGTCACCTTCGCCAGCGGGGATGAGCGCGATGATGCAGCCACCGAAGCCGCCGCCGGTCATCCTCGCCCCAAGTGCACCCGAGCGTCGTGCCTGCTCGACGGCGAGGTCGACCGTTGGCACGGTGATCTCGTAGTCGTCGCGCATCGACTCGTGGGAGGCGTCGAGCAGCGGCGCGAGTGAACGCAGTTCGCCCGCCTTCGCGACCTCGAGCGCCTCGAGCACCCGCTCGTTCTCCGTGACCACGTGCCGAACCCTCCGGCGCATCGTGTCGTCCGGGAGCTGGGCCAGGGCCGCTTCGAGGTCGGTGACGTCGCGCAGCGCCTGGACGCCGAGGATGGCCGCAGCCTCCTCGCAGCTCCTGCGTCGGGCACCGTACTCGCCGTCGACGTGGCTGTGCGGGGTCTTCGTGTCGAGCACGAGAATCTCCAGCCCCTGCTCCGCGAGGGGAAGCGGCACCTGCTGGGTCTCGAGGCTGCGGCAGTCGAGGAACAGCCCCGCCTCCGCCTCACAGAGCGTGCTCGCCGCCTGGTCGAGCAGGCCGGTCGGGGCGCCGACGTAGGCGTTCTCGGCGACCCGCGCCAGCTTTGCGCGGTCCATGGGTGGGATCTCAAGATCGTAGAGCCCCGTCAGGGCCGACACCGTCGCGCACTCGATGGCCGCCGAGCTGGAGAGCCCGGCCCCGAGCGGAACGTCAGAGCTCATCACGAGGTTAGCGCCTCCGATCTGGTGGCCGGCCTCGCGCAGCGCCCATGCAACACCCGCGAGGTAGGCCGACCAGCCCTCCTGGCCGGGGGCCAGCTCGCCGAGCGACAGGCGCACCTCGTCGTTCAGTTCGAGCGAGACGAGAACGAGTTCGTCGTCGTCGCGACGACCTGCGGCGATGACAGCCTTGCGCTCGAGCGCGAACGGCAGCACGAAGCCGTCGTTGTAGTCGGTGTGCTCGCCGATCAGGTTGACCCGCCCGGGCGCGAACCAGAGGCCCTCCGGCTCACTGCCCGTCACCTGCAGGTAACGCTGCCGAAGGGCGTCGAGATCGAGCATTCAGTCCTCCTCGTCGTCGAGGCGTGCGAGCCAGGAGGCCAGCCGCTCGATCGGGGTTTCAAACTCCGGGTTGAGATCCACGAAGGCACGCAGCTGATCGGCGAGCCACTCGAAGGAGACCTCCTCGTGGCCGCGCCGATCGACGAGCTCTTCGAGCCCGCGGTCGGTGAAGTACATCGCCTTACCCTAGCGCCGCGGTGAGGAGCTCTTCCTCCTGGGTCTTGTGAACCTTCAGCGAACCGACCGACGGTGCCGAGGACCACTCACGCGAGATGAGCTGCATCTTCAGGTCGTAGTCGGGCAGATACCGCTTGACGTCGCCCGGGAGCGCGGCCGACAGGAACGGCCACCCGCCCTGGTTCTCGGGCTCGTCCTGGACGAACCGGATGTCGGTGACATGGCCGTAGCGCTGCAGCACCTTTGCGAGCTCCTCGCCCGGCAGCGGGTAGAGCCGCTCGAGCGCGACGATCGCGATGCTTCCGTCGTGGCCGTTCTTCTCGCGCTGCGCCACGAGGTCCCAGCGGACCTTCCCGGAGCAGAGCAGCACGCGGGTGACCTTGCTCGGATCCTCGATGGTCGGGTCGTCGAGCACCGGACGCCATTCGCCGGAGGTGAAGTCCGAAGGCATCGACGTGGCCAGCTTGTTGCGCAGCATGGACTTCGGCGTGGCGATGACCACCGGACGGTGGTAGTTCACGTAGGCGTGCTGGCGCAGCAGGTGGAAGTAGCTGGCCGGGGTCGACGGCTGGCACACGGCGAGAGCGTCCTCGGCGCAGAGCTGCAGCCACCGCTCCAGGCGGGCCGAGCTGTGGTCGGGACCCTGACCCTCGTAGCCGTGTGGCAGCAGCAGGACGACACCGGACTTCTGGCCCCACTTGGCGTTGCCGGAGGAGACGAACTCGTCGGAGATCGTCTGGGCACCGTTGACGAAGTCGCCGAACTGCGCCTCCCACAGGACGAGCGCGTCGGGTCGTGCGACGGAGTAGCCGTACTCGAAGCCGAGAGCGGCGTACTCGCTGAGCAGCGAGTCGAACACGTCGAAGGAGGCCTGGTCCTCGGTGAGGTGCTTCAGCGGCACCCAGGCCTCGTTGGAGACGCGGTCGACGATGGCGGCGAAGCGCTGCGAGAACGTGCCGCGTCGTGAGTCCTGGCCAGCGATGCGCACGGGGCGTCGCTCCATCAGCAGCGAGCCGAAGGCGATCATCTCGGCCGTCGCCCAGTCGATGGGACCCTCGAGGATCGCGTGGGCGCGGCGCTCGAGCTGCGGCTTGACCTTCGGATGCACGGTGAATCCCTCAGGGAACTGCGTGTGCACCCCGGCGATGGCCTGCATCATCTCGGGCGTGATCTCGGTGAGCCGCTCGTCGGGCTTGGTCGGGTAGTACGGCACACGGCGGTAGTCGTCGTCCTTACCTGCGCTGGTGTCACGCACCTCGCGGAACACGTTCTCGAGCCGGCTGCGGAACCGGTTCATGACTTCCTCGGCGTCGGCCATCGAGATGTCCCCACGGCCGATCAGCGACTCGGTGTAGAGGCGCCTCGTGGAGCGCTTCTGCTCGATCAGGTCGTACATGTTCGGCTGGGTGAAGCTCGGGTCGTCGCCCTCGTTGTGGCCGCGGCGGCGGTAGCAGACGAGGTCGATCACGACGTCGCGGTGGAACTGCTGCCTGTAGTCGAAGGCGATCCTTGCCGCCCGGATGCACGAGTCGGGGTCGTCCCCGTTGACGTGCAGCACCGGGGCGGAGATGGCCTTCGCCACGTCGGTGGAGTAGGTCGAGCTGCGCGACTCGGTGGGAGCGGTGGTGAAGCCGACCTGGTTGTTGACGACCACGTGGATCGTGCCGCCGGTCTTGTACCCGCGCAGCTGGCTCATCTGGAGGGTCTCGAACACGACGCCCTGGCCAGCGAACGATGCATCGCCGTGCAGCGTGATGGCCATCACCGGGTAGTCGTCGGACTTGAGCGTGTCCTGCTTGGCCCGCGTGATGCCCTGGAGCACGGGGTTGACCGCCTCGAGGTGCGAGGGGTTCGCGGCGACCGACGCCTTGATCGTCGCGCCGTTGGCCGCCACGAAGGTGCCCTCGGCGCCGAGGTGGTACTTCACGTCTCCGGTGCCCGCGGTGTCGAGCACGCCGTCGAACTCCTGGAAGATCTGTCCGTACTGCTTGCCGACGATGTTGGCCAGCACGTTCAGGCGGCCGCGGTGCGGCATGCCGATGCAGACCTCGTCGAGCGAATCGTTGGCCGCGAGGCCGACGACCTCGTCGAGCAGCACGATCAGCGACTCGCCGCCTTCGAGCGAGAAGCGCTTCTGGCCGACGAACTTGGTCTGCAGGAAGGTCTCGAAGACCTCTGCCTCGTTCAGCTTGTCGAGCGCGTGCATGTGCTCTTCATGCGTCAGCGGTGTGTGGGGGCGCTCCATGCGCTGCTGGAACCACTCGCGCTGGCGCAGGTCGGCGATGTGCATGTACTCGACGCCGACGGTGCGGGTGTAGGAGTCCTGCAGGATCGAGATGATCTCGCGCAGCGGCAGATACATCCGCTCCTTCGCACGAAGCGTCCCGACGGCGAACTCGCGGTCGAGGTCCCAGATGCTGAGGCCGTGGCTCTCGAGGCGGAGATCCTCCTGCGAGCGCTGTCGGTACTCGAGCGGGTCGGTGTCGGCGACCAGGTGGCCGAACGTGCGGTACGCGTTGACCAGTTCGAGCACACGGGCCGTCTTCGACACCTGCTGATCGCGGTGGGCGGAGATGTCGGGGGACCAACGCAGCGGCTCGTAGGGGATGCGCAGCGCCTCGAAGATCTGGTCGTAGAAGCCGTCCTCGCCCAGCAGCAGGCCGTGCAGCTTCTTCAGGAACTCACCCGACGTGGCGCCCTGGATGACGCGGTGGTCGTAGGTGCTGGTCAGCGTGGTGACCTTCGACACCGCGAGGTCGGTCAGGCGCGAGGGGGACATGCCCTGGAACTCGGCGGGGTAGTCGATGTTGCCGACGCCGAGGATCATGCCCTGGCCGGTCATCAGCCTCGGCACCGAATGGTTCGTGCCGATGCCGCCCGGGTTCGTGAGGGACGCCGTCGTGCCTGCGAAGTCGCTGACCTGGAGCTCTCCGTTTCGAGCCTTCGCCACGACCTGCTCGTAGGCGGACCAGAACTGGAAGAAGTTGAGGTTCTCGCAACCCTTGATGTTGGGCACGAGGAGCTGTCGGGTGTCGCCCTTCTTCAGGTCGATGGCGATGCCGAGGTTGATGGCCGGGTTCTCGACCAGGTTGGGCTTGCCGTCGACGACCGTGTAGGCGTTGTTCATGTCAGGCAAGGCCTTCAGCGCCTGCACCATCGCGTAGCCGATGATGTGGGTGAACGAGACCTTGCCGCCCTTGGAGGTGCGCAGGAAGTTGTTGATCACGGTGCGCTGGTCGATGACCAGCTTCATGGGCACCGAACGCACCGAGGTCGCGGTCGGCACCGTCAGGGAGGCGTCCATGTTCTTGGCGGTGCGCATCGGCGCGCCGCGCATGACCGTGTACTTCGGTTCGGCCGCGGAGGGCTCGGGACGCAGCGCCGGGTTCGGAGCGTTCGCCGAGAGACCAGCTCCGCTGCCGGGGTTCGCGGGCGCCCCCGCGCCCTTGCGGACGGACTCGACCTGCGGCTTGTTCGCGGCCGGGCGGGCCGACTCCTCCGTCGGAGAGCTCGCCTTGGGGGCGGCCTTGGCCTCCTCCTTCGGGGCTTCCTGCTTCGGCTGGGGCTTTGCTGCCTCGGCCTTCGGGTCAGGCTTGGGGGCCTCGGCCTGCTTCGGCTCGGGAGCCGGAGGCTTCGGCTCGGCGGGCTTTGGCCCTGCCGCTGCGGCGGCCTCTGCCGGATGCTCGGCCGACTCGGCTTGGAAGAACTCCCGCCAACTCGGATCCACGGACTGCGGATCGGCCTCGTAGGCCTCCCGCATCTCGTCGATCAGCCATGAGTTGGCACCGAATGCGTCGATGGAGTCAGATGCTGACATACCTAGTGGCGGTGGCCACGATCCCCTCTGTGTGGACGTCCGGCCGCAGACTACTGCGGCTGCTGCTAGTGAAGCTTACCCAATCAAGACGACACCGTGTCGCGCTGACGACGGCTGGACCTGAGGGTGAGCCAGAGTGAGTATCCGGTCAGGAGCACGAGCGCGAGATTGCGCAGGATCAGCACCGACGTCTCGGGTCCGGCGCCCAACGGGATCGCCATGATCCCGAATGCACCCCACGGGTAGGTGAACTGGGTCATGCCGCCGACCAGGATCAGCACGACGGACAACACGTTGAGGTGTCTGCGCAGCCACTCGCTCCGGCGCAGCAGAAGCAGCGCTGCGACAGGGCCGCCGAGCCACAGGACGTACTGCGGGGAGAGCGTCTTGTTCGCGATGATCGTGGCGAGCACGACGGTGAGCACCGCGAGCACGATCGACTCGGCGAGGCGCGGGTCGCCGACCTTGAGGTTGCGGATCAGCCGGTAGCTCAGGAAGACGGTGAGCAGGATGCTCAACGCGGTCAGCACCGTCGAGACCTTGAGCATCAGGGCGACCCCCGGCTGGCCGGCCAGGATCTCCAGCGCGTTGTACTGGCTGAGGTTGATCTGCCAGGAGTCGTTGTCTGTGAAGGTGCGCAGGAACATCAGCGGGGTCGCAGGGATCGACTCGATCTGGAGTCCCCGGTCGCTCTGCCAGGTGATGGGGGAGGCGGATCTGGTCCAGCCGCTGGTGATCAGCGAGGCGGCCGCGAGTCCGAAGCCGACCACGACGAAGCCGAGCAGCCGGTTGCGGGCCAGCTTCTCGCGGATCGGGTTCGGGGCGAGCATGGGGCCGATCAGCAGCGCGGGCCACAGCTTGATAGCGGCGCCGAGGCCAATCATCCCGCCCGCGATCTTCGGGTGCGTCATCACGAGCATGCAGGCCCAGGCCACGAGCGCGGCGGGGATCAGGTCGAAGCGGGACCAGACGACCGCACCCTGGACCCCGGTGAAGAGGATCCAGAACAGCGAGCCCCACGGGTTCCCGCGTCGATAGAGGGAGATCGCGACCGCGGCGTCGAGCAGGATGAACGCGACCATGTAATAGGGCGTCCAGGTCTCCCAGCCGCCGCCGATCCTGTACAGGGCCTGCAGGATCCACACCGCCGGGACGGGGTACTCGCCCATGACGTTGCGGTTGCCCTGTTCCACGAGTTGGAACAGGTAGGCGCCGTAATAGGAGATGTCATTGAGCACGAAGCTCACGGACTCGAGCTTCAGCGTGACGACGGTGAAAAGGCGCGTGATCAGGAAGACGAGGATCAGGCCGGCGATGGTGGTGGCCTGCTGGAGGGCGGCGCCCCGTGGCTGCGTCGCGTGCGACAAACCCCGGCCTCCTCATCAGTGGTCGTACTGGCCTGGCACTGCTGGGGCGCCCCCGCGAGGATTCGAACCTCGGCTCCCGCCTCCGGAGGGCGGTGCTCTATCCCCTGAGCTACGGGGGCCGACGCGTCGGAACGCGACCTCCGAAAGGGTAGCACCACCCGGCCCCCGCTGTCGCACCGCGGCGCCGCGTGTCCGGCCAGCTCCTCGGGCCACCCTCCACGAAGTCGCGACAATCCTCGCTCAGCGCCCGGTCGAGGGTCTGCCGAAGGTAGAAACTTGAGCACTTTCCCGGACTCGTCGCGCCACAGGCCGTCCACGCTCGGCGTGTCGCCAAACGAACCCGGAAAAGTGCTCATGATCTCACCCGACCCGCGCGGTGACTGAGGGGTGGACAGCGGTGAGCGAGGATGGCGTCGGGTCCGCACGCTCTGGCAGGCTTGCCCGCATGACGCACATGCACATCGCAGGGTCGATCCACGCGGACGCGGCGCAGGGCGGCCCCACCTGGCTGCAGGTGCCCGAGGACCTCAACGAGCTCGACCTCAAGCTCTGGCCGCGTGGCACCCGCCGCGACGAGCAGGGGCGCATCGTCGTGGCGGGCATCGCGCTGCCCGAGGTCGCCGAGGAGCACGGTACGCCCGTCTACGTCATCGACGAGGACGACTTCCGCTCGCGTGCGCGCGAGTTCAAGGAGTCGTTCCCCGGCTGGGAGATCTACTACGCCGGCAAGGCCCTGCTCACCCGCACCGTCGCCCGCTGGGCCGCGGAGGAGGGGCTCAACCTCGACGTCACCACGATGGGGGAGATGCGGATCGCGCTCGCGGGTGGCATGCCAGCCGCGCGGCTCGGCTTCCACGGCAACAACAAGTCGGAGGAGGAGATCGCCTTCGCGCTCGAGCAGGGCGTCGGACGCATCATCGTCGACTCCTTCGACGAGATCGCCCGCCTCGAACGGGCGTGCGCGGACGGCGGTCACCGGGCCAACGTTCTTGTCCGCGTGACCACCGGGGTCGAGGCCCACACGCACGAGTACATCGCCACCGCGCACGAGGACCAGAAGTTCGGCCTCAGCATCATGGGCGGCCAGGCGCTGACGGCGCTCGTGCGCTGCCACTCGTCGCAGTACCTCGACCTGCGCGGCATCCACAGCCACATCGGCTCGCAGATCTTCGAGACCCTCGGCTTCGAGGTGGCTATCCGTCGCACCATGAAGCTCGCCAGCCAGTTCCGCACGGCCACCGGCGTCGAACTGCCGGAGCTGGATCTGGGCGGTGGCTTCGGCATCGCCTACACCGGCGTCGACACGCCGCAGCCGACCTCAGACCTCGCCGCGGCCTTCGAGGAGATGGTCGACCACGAGTGCCGCGCCTTCGGGCTGGCCCGGCCACACCTGAGCATCGAGCCCGGCCGTGCCATCTGCGGCCCGTCGGGCGTCGCGCTCTACCGCGTCGGCACCGTCAAGACCGTGGAACTTGAGGGCGGCAGGTCCCGCGTCTACATCTCCGTCGACGGCGGGATGAGCGACAACATCCGGCCCGCGCTGTACGCCGCGGAGTACTCGGCGGCGCTCGCCAACCGCACCTCGGACGCCGAGCCGGTGCTCAGCCGCGTCGTCGGAAAGCACTGCGAGGGCGGAGACATCCTCATCCGCGACGTCTTCCTGCCCGCCGACGTGACGATCGGGGATCTGATCGCCGTCCCGGGGTCTGGCGCCTACGCCAGAAGCATGGCCAGTAACTACAATCAGATCCCGAAGCCTCCGGTCGTCAGCGCACGCGACGGCGTCACCTCGGTGATGCTGCGCCGTGAGACCCTCGACGACCTGATGAGATTGGACGTGGGACAGTGACAAAGCCCCTGAAGGTTGCCCTGCTCGGAGCCGGCGTGGTCGGTTCGCAGGTGGCCCGCATCATCGTGGACCAGGGAGACACCCTCGAGTCGCGGATCGGTCGACGCCTCGAACTCGTCGGCGTCGGCGTGCGTAACCTCGACATGCCGCGCCCCGGGATCGACCCCGAACTGCTGACCGACGACCTCGACGGCCTGGTCAGCCGCGGCGACCTCGACGTGGTGATCGAGCTGATCGGCGGCATCGAGCCCGCGCGTGGCCTCGTGCTCAAGGCGATCGAGCACGGCGCCTCGATCGTGACGGCCAACAAGGCGATGCTCGCCGACGACCTTGGCGCCCTGTCCGCCGCAGCGAGGGACAACGGCGTCGACCTCTACTACGAGGCGGCGGTCGCCGGTGCCATCCCGATCATCCGCCCCCTGCGCGAGTCCCTCGTCGGAGACGAGATCACCGAGGTGATGGGCATCGTCAACGGCACCACGAACTTCATCCTCGACAAGATGGTCACCGACGGCGTCAGCTTTGCCGACGCGTTGGCAGAGGCCCAGGAGCTCGGCTACGCCGAGGCCGATCCCACCGCAGACGTCGAGGGCCACGACGCGGCGGCGAAGGCCGCCATCCTCGCCGGGCTCGCCTTCCACACCGAGGTCCGCGGCTCTGAGGTCTTCTCCGAGGGCATCACCGAGGTGACGCCTGCCGACATCGCCGCAGCGGAGCAGATGGGCTGCACCATCAAGCTGGTCGCGATCGCGAAGCTCACCGACGACGACCGGATCATCGTCAAGGTGCACCCGGCCATGGTCGCCAACAAGCACCCGCTCGCCAGCGTCTCCGGCGCCTACAACGCCATCTTCGTCAACTCCCGCGAGGCAGGGGAGCTGATGTTCCTCGGCGCAGGCGCGGGTGGCAACCCGACGGCCTCCGCAGTGATGGGTGACGTGGTGACCGTCGCGCGCAACCGCGCCCGCGGCACCGCCGGCCACTTCAGCCCCGCCTACACGCGACGCCAGGTCGCGCCGATCGGGGAGTCGTCTGCCCAGTTCTACGTGTCCTTCGACGTCGTGGACCGTCCCGGCATCCTCGCCAAGTGCGCCGCCGTGTTCGGCAAGCACAACGTCTCGCTCCGGGTCGTTCAGCAGAGCTACCTCGACGACACGCGCGCAGACGGCTTCCCCGCCCGGCTCGGGATCATGACGCACCAGACGCTCGAGTCCCAGCTCTCCCAGGTGATCGACGAGCTCGAGGACGCCGACTTCGTCGGCTCCGGTGTGCGTGTGATGCGCGTCGAGGGCTTCTGAGGTGGGGCGACGGCTGAGCGTCCGCGTCCCGGCGACGACGGCGAACGTCGGCTCGGGGTTCGACTGCCTCGGCATCGCCCTCGCCCTCCACGACGAACTCGAGCTCGAGCTCACCGACGATCCGACCGAGCTCTCGATCACGGTCGACGGTGAGGGGGAGGGCAACGTGCCCCTCGACGAGCGGCACCTCGTGATCCAGTCGCTGCTCACCGGACTCGAGGCCTGGGGCGGCAAACGCCCCGGCATGCGGCTCACCTGTCACAACCGCATCCCCCATTCGCGCGGACTCGGCTCCTCCGCCGCGGCGATCGTGGCCGGGCTGGCCTTCGCGTGGGGCATCTCCCGAGGCGAGGAACCGCTCGACCTCCCCGAGCTCACCCGGATCTCGAGCCGGATCGAGGGCCACCCGGACAACGCGGGCGCGGCCGTCTGGGGCGGCGCCATCCTCGCCTGGTTCGCCGATGACGACGTGCGGTTGGTCAACCTCGAGCTGCACGATTCGCTCGGTGTGCGCGTGTGGGTGCCCGACTTCGAGGTCGGCACCGCCGGCGCCCGCTCCGTGCTCCCGGAGTCGGTGCCGCGCGCCGACGCCGTTACCCAGGCCATCGCCGCGGCGGCGCTTCCACTCGCGCTCGAGCGTCGCCCCGACCTGATCTTCGCCGCAACCGAGGACAGGCTCCACCAGCAGTACCGGGCCGAACTGATGCCGCAGTCGTGGGACCTGCTCCGCTCGCTCCGCGCGGTAGGGGTGCCCGCCGCGATCTCGGGCGCCGGGCCGGCGATCTTCGCCGTCGGCTCGGTGGCGGAACTGGCAGCTGCCGACGCATGCCGGGCGGACGGATTCCGACGCCTAGGACCGGCCATCGGAACCGGCGTCGAGTTGCGCGTCGAGGGGTGAGGAAGGGCCTTGTCAGGGCCCCTCGGAACCCCATGGCCGGGCGATGAGCTTGGGAACGGCCGCGCGCAGTGCTAGCCTGATACACGTTCACTGATCGATGGCGCCCAGCTGCGACCGACATCCACGCCTGTGCAGCGCCGAAGTGAATCTCATTTCTGTCAGCCGAGAGGCCATGTGTCCTTTGCCTTTCGGTGTTTTGTGGAAGGAAATCCGTGACTGAAAACGGAACCCACCTGGCTGGCCTCAAGCTGGCCGAACTGAAAACCGTCGCATCAGGCCTGGGGATCAAGGGGATCTCGGCCATGCGCAAAGGCGACCTGATCTCGGCCATCGAGTCGGCAGGCAACGGGTCTGGCGGACAGCGGCGCCGCGCCACCCGTCCGGCGGGGGAGCCAGCGCCCGAGGCTGCTCAGCAGGAGACGCGCACCGAGAAGACCCAGCCGGCGCTGGTGGAAAACGACGCCCGCCAGCAGGAGCGCGGAGATCGCCAGGAGCGGGCCAAGGGTGAGCGCGAGGAGCGCAACGACAGGCAGGACCGCGACAAGGGCGGCGACCGCCAGCGGGACGACCGCACGGACCGCAACCAGGGCGAGGACCGCAGCGAGAACTCACAGTCGAACCAGTCCAACCGGGGCGAGCAGGCCAACGAAGGCGACTCGGGCTCGCGCAACAGCCGCCGTCGTCGCTCGCGTGAGCGGGACCGTGAGCGCACCCCAGGCCAGGTAGACACCAACACCATCGCAGAGGTCGGCGAGCTGCTCGATGCCGCCATGGGCGGGGGTTCGGCCTCGGCTCCCCAGCAGCAGACGCCGCAGCAGTCGAAGTCGGTCGCCATCGATCCGGGTGGCTATGACGACGATTCCGGCAACTCACGCCGCAGCCGCCGTCGCCGCAACCGCGAGCGCAACAGCAACAACCGGCGTCAGGGCGGCCGTGGCCAGGGCATGGACCGGATGGAGGCCGAGCCCACCGTCAGTGACGACGACGTCCTCGCCAACATCTCCGGCATCGTAGACATCCTCGACAACTACGCCTTCGTCCGCACCACCGGTTACCTGCCCGGCCCCGCAGACGCGTACCTCTCCATGTCGACGGTGCGCCGCTACGGCCTGCGCCGCGGCGAC
>RRZU012407309.1_pt1 | contig 15436 bp, 16 predicted proteins | sample 2165561 | NCBI WGS metagenome assembly RRZU01 (sample SAMN10456909, study PRJNA506462) | wastewater metagenome | isolation source: wastewater sludge | place: USA: Moscow, Idaho
CAACCATTTTTGGCGGGTATGCAGGGCAATATTGGCAACCCCCACAATACTGAGGGTTAAAGCCGGTAAAATCAGATGATAAAGCTTTTCAGAGATCGATACATTTTCAGATAGCACCCCCACTGGCACGCCCATTCCAATCGGAAACCAGCCTAACCAGACGGCAAAAATCATCAGTAGAATCAAACCCAGCCAGAAGGTCGGCGTCGCTGCCAGGGTCAGGCAATACCACTTGATGGCCCGATCAATCAGTTTTCCGCGATTCATCCCGGCAATGATGCCCATCAGAAAACCAAATATCCCGGACAAAACCCAGGCTACGCCCATCAGTGCCAGAGAGGCGGCAAAGCGCTGACCGATCACTTCGATTACCGGCTCCCGGTAAATCATCGAGGTGCCAAAATCACCCTGGACGATGGCACCGGCCCAGCTGAAAAATTGCTCAACGGGAGGCTTATCAAGCCCCCAGTTTTCGGCAATCAATTCTCTCTGTTCCTCGGAAACCCGCATCATATCCGCCCCAATATAGGCCTGAACCGGATCGATGGGCGAATTTTTCACCAGAATAAAAGAGACCAGACATAGGGCAACGAGTAACGAAATCATTCGCAGCGCTTTGCCTAATACATATTTTGCTGAGTTCATCGTTATTTCCGGTGCCATTCCGTGATGTTAGCGGTAATCGGCCAGCCGTGACCATGGGGTTCAGTGCGACTCTGGCCAATTTCCAAACGATCGTCAACCAGATAAATATGATCAATGTTAACCAACCAGGCCCAGGGTGCATCTCCAAGGGTACTGAATCCGGTTTGTCCGTCCCACTGAGCTTTTTGCCACAGTTCATTAGCAGCTGCCTCGTCGGTCGTTGTCAGGGCCTGATTCATGTAGGCATCCACCTTTTCATTTTTATAAAAGGTCGGATCATTGGTCTCAACACCGGCATTACCGCTATAATAGATATTATACATTTCGATCGGATCATGGCTTCCCCAGCCAAATAAGACCGCATTCGAAAACATCAGTTTATAAATTTCATCCCAGCTTTTTCCCTCAACATTTACTTTGATACCAATTGGTGAAATCATATCGACCACCGCAATCGCCAGGGATTGTCTGACCTTATCAGATGATGGGTAGTTGAGGGTAAACTCGGCTTTAACACCATCTTTTTCGACAACACCATCGCCATCACTGTCAACCCAGCCACCATCGGCCAGCATCTTTTTGGCACCGGCCACGTCGCCATCGGTTATCGCTGTCGCCGCATTCCCCCAGGGCAGCCCATCACTGACTGAGTACGCTTCCGAACCATAGCCAAGCAACACGCCGTCCACCAGCTTCTGTCGGTCAATGGCATAATTAATCGCCTTTCGGATGGTCAGATCTGATGTTACATCATTGCCAATCGGGTAGCCTTCGGATCTGGTACTGCCTGATTTTAGATAAGGTAACGAGATACCCCGATTGTCAACACTATCAACCGATTTGATGGTCATCCCGGTCACTTCCTGACTAGTCAACGATGGCACAATTGATGCGATATCGACTTCACCAGCCTTGGCTGCTGCATAGGTCGCTTCTTCACTAAGATACAAAAATGTCACCTTATTAAATTCGGGTTTGGTTCCATAGTAATAGGAATTGGCTTCCACAATCAACTGTTGGCCCTTGTCCCATTGAACAAATTTAAAAGGACCAGAACCGACTGGATTCTGAGCATAGTCACTGCTGTAAGTGGCTTTCGGGACGATTCCCAGGGCGGCGGTTGTATAGAGAAAGGTTGATTGGGGTTTATTGAGCTTGAATTCGACCGTATAGTCATCAGTCGCTTTAGCGCTGGCCATTACTGCGAGATCGACAACCGACCCGCTTTTAGCTGCGGTTTCATAGGTGAATACCACATCAGCAGCAGTTAAAGGGGTACCATCCGAGAACTTCACATCCTGGCGAATCTGATAGGTCCAGGTTAGGCCATCTTCACTGATGGTATAATCAGTGGCCAGATCTTTAATGATCTTGAGATCATTGTCCCGGGTCAACAAGGTACTCTGAAACAGCGGCGAGCCATAACGGCCCCAACCAGTGGTGGGATCAAACCCGTCATCCGGTTCGCCACCAATGGCTAATACCAATTCATCCTTGGCACGTTCAGTTTTACCTTGGGTCGCACCATTAACGGAACAACCTGCCAGCACTGATGTCAACATCAGACCGACCAATCCTAGACATAATAATTTTCGCTTCATCTTTGCTCCTCTTTTCTTTCAATTGTTTCTTACTGTGACTTATTTATATATAAAAAAACCACGAAAAGTTAATCCCTCAGGGGAATTGAAACCTTCATGGTTGCATTTTTGTTAGTACTGTCACATCATCTGTGATTTTGGGGAACTGATTAAATATGTATGATTTAATTGCTATAAGGGATTGCCACACCTGTTACGCCTCTGTCATTCTGTTTCGAGACGACCAGAAATGTGCTTATTACCGTTAGGCCACTAATTGATCATTGTTTGCTGACGCAAAAAAGCCATAAATGTGCTTGCACAACATTCATGGCTTCCAGTGATTTCATATCACAGTTATATTTTTAATTATTTATTTAGGTAACCTTGTTCATATTAATGAACTGTTTAGAATTATACTTGTATATAGCAGTTTTGTCAAGCACGCTAATTCCTTATATTATCCAAGGAATTAGCGTTGACCACTTCCGCCTTTTCAAGTTGTTTAATTAGCAACAGGATTCCTCCTCTTAGTTAAAGATCTCCTGAATCAAGGCCTTCAGTTCAGCATACATCGCTAAACCTTCCAGAGGTGCCAATGCATCCAGCACGCCCTGGTAATACCAGGCCTGCTTTTCCTTGCCTCTGACAAAAATATCCCAGACGTCTTCGCCGATTCTGGCATAATCAGCTTTAACACTTCTGAGGTTGGCCAATTTATCAGCACAGGCCAGCATCTGCATGTCCCGGGTTGCTTCATTTTTGAGAAAATCGATGGTATGCTGTTTGCGACTTTCCCAGGGTAGCCGTTTGTTTTCCGAGTCAGAGGCCACCAGATCGGCCACCGCCTGACCAAATTCCCGGCGAATGGTTTCCAGGCTGGTATCGGTATCTTCCACCGTATCGTGGAGCAGTCCGGCAATGATCAGGGCTTCGTTTTCTTCCGGGTCCACCGCCTCACCCAGAATTTTGGCGACCTCAAAGGGGTGCGTAATATAGGGAACCTGAGAACCCTTGCGGAAATGACCTTCGTGGGCTTTGGCAGAAAATTCAATGGCTTTCGAAATTGACATAGACCCTCCTTGATTTTTAAATCTCATCAAAATAATTCCAAAACAGAAAGTAATGATCAGTGCTTATTTAAAATTTTATCATAAACAACCTGCATATGGGGTTCACTGACATAATTTGCCAGTTCATTAACGGCGATCCATCTGACGCCACTGTTTTCGTCGGGCTTAATCATCAGTGGTTCGTCCTCCGAAGCCGAAAGTAAATAGGCCACTGATAAATGCAAATGCGCCGAAACCGGTTGATTGTTTTTGAGATGACCAAAAACCGGTAAGATATCCAGTGAAATAATTTTGTCCACTACCGCTGTTACCTGTTTTAATCCGGTTTCTTCTTTGGCTTCCCGGATTGCTACCTGTAGCAGATCCGCTTCGCCATCAGCGTGCCCTCCAGTCCAAGACCAGGACTTGTAAATATTATGATAGATCATTAACAGTTTATCCTGTGATGCATTAAAAATCAAGGCGGAGCTGGTCAGATGGGCAATTTTATTGTCCCGGAGCAAGACATCCGGATTATTATTAATGAATCGGATAAAGGTCTGCTGATCGGCCTGTTCCTGGGCTGATCCGGGTTTAAACGCAGTGATAGCAGTTAAATAGTCCATAGACACCTCACTATAATCATCTCGTGTTAAACATTAATCTTAAACACTAAATTTTAATCAATAAAATCGACGAATCGGTTTTTTTCGGGCCATGGTAACTGGCTTGTCTTCGGCCAGGGTTACCTTTCTCGGCCGCCCCTTGATATTTCGGGTTTGCAGCTCTTTTAACACCTGAGGGCCTTTGTTATTCAGAATTTCCACAAAGGTGGAGACATCCAGAATCGTGATTACGCCAATATCCGCGGCGGTCATCCCCTCCAGATTACACAGGGTGCCGACAATATCCACCGGTCGCATTTTGGTCTTTTTGCCGGCATTGATATGGATCTTGGTGATCTCCCGGGTCAGATCATGGGCTTTGTCCAGCTTTTCCTCCGGTTTTTCCTGCAGCTTTTCGATAAAGGCCGCTTTTAGCGAATGGACTGTAGAAAGCGTGGGGCATTCTTTTTCAATTATTTCTTTGTCAGTATAATTTTCAATATCTTTAAACAAACGACCTTCCTTTGCCGAAACCAGGGTAATGGCTTTACCAGTGGTGCCCCGACGACCGGTCCGGCCGATGCGATGGACATAGGTTTCCTTTTCCCAGGGGACATCAAAATTAATGACCAGCGAAATCTCATGCACATCAATCCCCCGAGCCGCCACATCGGTGGCAATCAGATAGCGGAAGGCGCCCTTTTTAAAACGTTGCATGACCAGGGTGCGGTCATCCTGTTCCATACCACCGTGAATCTTTTCACAGGCCTTATTATCCTTACCGAGCAGATTATAAATGGCATTGACCATTTCCTGGGTATTACAAAAAATAATGCAACTGTCGGGATTTTCCACCACCAGCACATCCTTTAACACATCCAGTTTATCGTCATGGCCCGTTTTATAAACAAACTGTTCTATCGCATCGGTCCGTTTGGCCTCGGCTTCAATCTCGATGATCTGGGGATCGTTCATATATTTTTTTGACAACCGCTGTATCTCATTTTCCAACGTCGCTGAAAACAACATCGTGACCCGATTTTTGGGCATCTCATTGATGATTTCCTCAACCTGATCAATAAAACCCATATTCAGCATCTCATCAGCTTCGTCGATGACCAGAAAACGGATCTCATCGGTAATAAAGGTGCCCCGTTCAATATGATCCATAACCCGGCCCGGGGTTCCCACCACCACATGGGTTTTCTGTTTCAGCTCTTTTTCCTGCCGGCGGATCGGTGATTTTCCATAAAGGGCTGACACCTTAACCCGCTTGAAGCGGCCAATGTTAAAAATATCTTCGTGGACCTGCAGTGCCAGTTCCCGGGTCGGGGTCAGCACCAGGGCCTGGGGTTTGTTCTCTTCCCAGTCCAGCAGCTCACAGATCGGAATCCCGAAGGCCGCCGTTTTGCCGCTGCCGGTTTGGGCCTTACAGAGAATATCCTTTTTCTCCAAAGCAATCGGAATCACGGCTTCCTGAACCTTGGTCGGGTTTTCAAAATTTAGTTTTTCGATGGCTTTTAGCAGCTCATCGCTTAATTGGTACTGGTTAAATTTTTTACTTATCACTTTTTTCTGCTTTCTTTTTTTATTATAAACTTATTTTAATCCATTTAAAAAGCTGTATCCACTGGGAATTCACAGAAGATACAGCTGGTTTATTACTTGACATTTAATTATAGTCTATATTTACTAATTAAGCAAGGTTTATTGTTATCCATAACAGTAAGTACTACTTTTTGTCTGGCCATTGTCGATTACTGCAAAAAACCTCATCAGCTTATCTGACGAGGTTTTTTGCTCATGAAACCGGAAGTTTTTAACTCCCACTGGATAACCTTTATTCAATTTCTATTAATTTTGACTGTTCCTGCTTCACTGCTTTTGGTACTGTAATGGTCAGAACCCCATCAGTCAGTTTGGCTTTTATATCATCTGAAGCTGCATCAGCGAGAAATACATTTCTGGTCATCGAAGAGAATTTTCTTTCGCGATGGATATAATTCTTTTCTTTTTCTTCCTTAACTTCTTCCTTCTTGACTGAAATCTGAAGTCTTCCTTCTTCAAGCGAAAGGTTGATATCCCCTTTAGCAACACCGGGCAGCTCGGCTTCGACAATGTATTCTTTCTCATTGTCTTGTAAATCGATCTTGAAGGTGTCACCTGCTAAACTTCTTCTCAAAGGCCATCCTTCTGCAAAAAAGTCGTCAAGCATATTTTGGAAATCATCAAAACCGGTATTCATCAAATCATTGCGTTTTCTGTTAAACGGAATCAGTGCTGTCACCATAACCACTCCTTTACATATAATATTGATTTGTTAGCACTAGCACTTGATGAGTGCTAACTTTGATTATTTTATACCACTTTTTGAAAAAGCTGTCAAGATCTAAATGCGCTCATTTTAAGATTTTTTTAAGCTGTTTTATCTCACTTGCTGTCATTCTTATCCCGCCGATTCGTTGTGCTTGACTAGAGTTTTATCCGCTCCAGCACTTTATAGCAATCGGATATTAAATATCGCTTCTAAATTCCTAGGGAATCTCGGTATCTACCATGGATTTTTTCTGCCCTTCTAAATGATGATCCTTTATGATATTTTTCACAGCATCCGGTTCTCGGCAAAGCTGTAATAACTCTCTCCGGCGACAATAATATGATCCACCACCGGGATGGCAATGGCTTCGGTGGCCAGTTTGATCTTGCGGGTGACGTCGAGATCAGCCTGGGACGGTTTCTGGCTGCCACCGGGGTGGTTGTGGGCTAGGATGATGCTGGCGGCCTGATGGCGCAGGGCGGTTTCGACGATTAGCCGGGGGTAAACCGGGGCTTCGTTGATGGTGCCCTCGTGAAGCAGGGTGGCCTGGTTGACCTTGTTCTGACTATCCAGACAGATCACGTAAAATGCTTCATTGAGTCGACCGGTAAACAAAGCCATCGTATATTCGCCGGCTTTGGTGGTACTGTTTAATACAGTCTTTTCCTTAAACTTACCCTGCTGATAGCACCGGGCCAGGTCCGGAATCAGCGACAACAGGACGGCAGTGTTTTCGGTGACGCCAACCTGGTCACAAAGATCTCGGGGATCGGCATCAAAGACCCCGGACAGAGAGCCGTAATGTCGAATCAGCTGGTGCGCCAGTTCATTGGTGTCCTTCATCGGAATGCAATAAAACAACAGCAACTCAAGAATCTGATGATCCTCAAAGCTGTCGATACCTTCATTGATGACCCTCTTTTTGACCCGTTGGCGATGGCCTTTGTGGGGATTTTTATCCATGTAGCAATCCTTTCCCGACTTTTATGGTTTATCGTTGTGTTAATTTTTGATTTACCTGAAAATTGTATTTGATTCTTTATTATACACCTTTGTCAGTAGATTTCAAAAGTTATCATGGCTACATAGTGCTTTTTTCTACTTTTTTAAAGCTTTGCGCTATAATAAAAATTACGGTAGGATGATCACCTCATAATCGTACGTTGCGCAAAATAAAATCACCTGATTATTAAAACACAATTGCCTAAAAATGCGAAAATTACCGTCCTTACCGCTTCCTCATCTCATAAGTCAGCTGCAGATGCAAAAATGTCTGATAATGATCCAACTCCACACCCATGACTTCTTCCATGGCGGGCGTGCCAAAGAAAACGCCGCAATTGAAAAATTTCCATTGACTAGTATTGACCGATCAATTCTTTCGCTTTGGCTGCCGAGCTACCGGCGTCTGGGGCATAACCGTCAGCGCCGATTTCGTCTGCATATTCCTGAGTAACAGGGGCGCCGCCGACAATGACTCTCATCTCTGGCATTGCCGCTTTAATGGTCTGGACCGCTTCTTTAAGGGCTGGCATGGTCGTTGTTAACAGTCCTGAACAGGCAATCAGCACGACGTTGTCATTTTCTTTAGCCGCTTCCACAAATCGTTCCGCTGGCACATCAACGCCTAAATCAACCATATCAAAGCCGGCACTTTCCAGCATCATGACAACCAGATTCTTCCCGATATCGTGAAGATCGCCGGCCACGGTCCCCATGATGCAGGTGCCCAGCGAGCTGGATCCATCCCCAGCCATGACAGGTTTTAAAACTTCCACCCCTTTAGACATCGCTTTTGCAGCGATCAGCATTTCTGGAACAAAGATTTCGCCAGATGAGAATTTGTCGCCAACCACACCCATTGATGCAACCATCGCATCCAGAATATCCTGTGCTTTGTCGCCAGCTTCCAATGCTTCCTGAACAGCTGCTGCCACCTTCTTTGATTTACCAGTTTCGACCAAACCTTTTACTTCTGCTATTTTGACATGTTATTTCCTCCTTGATTTTTCTATTTGTCGATTACTTGATCTGCTTATATTTTTCAGCAGCAGCATTAATCGGAATAATACCTTCCATAAAGCTTTCCGGACCAGCCCCGCTCATCAATCTGAAGCCCATAAATACGTAGCTGCCAAAAGGACCATAGGTTTCCATGCAACGTTTGACCTCAGCATCAATTTCTTCAATCGTGGCATCTTCCAGACCAGGACGGCCATTGGTGTCATAACCGCCAACCACAGCAATTTGACTGCCGTATTTTTTCAAAATCCCTTCAATATCGTTCATCGGTTGAGCCGATGTCCAGGCTGATGTACCAATTTCGATATAGTCAGGAATGATCTCTTCACATTTCCCACAGGTATGGATAAATGGAACGATTCCATTAGCTCTAATGGCATCATTTAACCGTTTATGATGCGGTTTAATCAGGGAACGATAGGTTCCCGGTGACATAAACAATCCTCTTTCTGTGGCAATGTCATCATAGCTGGTAATAATATCCGGTTTGAAATGTTTGGCGATCCGTTCAACCAGCTTAATTTTATAATCAGTAATGGCAGCAAACAGTGCGTCGCAGGCTTCCGGTTCTTCCAGCATGGCACAGAGGGCGTTTTCAAAACCCATTAAATGCGTCAAACGTAAAAACTGTCCATTCCACATGCCATATTCAACGACCCGCTGATCACGATCGGCTCCCATAATGGCAGACTGCATGGCAAGGCTGCCTTCCCAGTCATACTCGTCCAAATTTGGAAACTTCACCACATCTTCCCATTTTTCAATATCATCCAGCACGGGTTGACCGCCGGGAACTGGTTGGCCTCCGGCTGATTCGGTGGCATGCCAGGTTACCCCAAAACCATCCAGACCGCCGCCAGCCGGGCCGTTTTCAAAGCTCTCAAAAGCTCCGCCATACATAATGACATCACTCATTTCGTTGGGAACCCACTCTGGTTTTTTGTGTTCAACTGCGGCCAGTAAAAAATTCTCTTTTGGTGATAACATGATATTTCCTCCTGAATTTAATGAATTTTTACCAATTCAATGGTTATTTTTAACAAAATCCGTTTACATGGTTTAATTATAACGACATTTTTACGAAAAGTACATCCAGCATAGTGGGGGAAACTGCATAGCCCATACCCTACATAGTGTAGGATGTGGTTGCAAAATATTAATGACCCCTTGCAAAATGATTTTGCATGACATAGAATGAAGTTGCATCATGAAATTTCTGAAAATTTATTTAAATTAGAGGTGCCTATGAGACTTTCTCAGAACATAATCTACTACTGGCTGGTTAAAAAGTTTGCCGTCAGATTTGAGAAAAAGAGTGATCTGGACATTGGCTTTATGCGTCCCGTGTTCTATGAAACCGATCTGGAAATTTCCGGGACGGTGGTCATCATTGACTGTGACGGTCTCAACGCCCTGATTGAAAGCCGGAGCCATGGTGCTGAATCGCTCTTTTTATGTACCGAAAAACCAAATCGGTCACTGAAGGTGATTGAAGGAACCGTAATGGTGATGGAATCCGAGCTTTCGGCGGTATCGTTATTTAATTACCTTCAGGATATCTACAATCGATTTGATCAATGGGATATGCGGCTGAACCAGATCTATTATGAAAACGGCAGTTTTCAGGAACTGATTGACAGCTGCCAGCCGATTCTAACCGAACCGATTCTTTTGATTGATAAGAAGTTTCATTATACTGCCTATTCCAAATCCATTGAAGAATTAACCAGCGCTGCTTTTATGGATGAAAATAAAAATTCGCTCCCAGAAGTAGTGAACGATTTTATCACTGATTCGAGTTTCCAGTCCTTGTATGATTTGCCTGATATCTTTGACTACGCCATGGTCTCGCCATCCGGCGCGGACGAAATGATCTGCAAAAATGTTTTTGACCATAATGGCTATGGGGGACGGTTTATCATTCAGCTGTCAAACGGCAGTGAAGAAATTGTAAAAACCTACGTCCGGACTATCCTGACCCATTTATTTATCACCGTCGATAAACTGTACCAAAAGTATCAGTCCTTTGATTTAAAAGAAGTGGCGCTCAACAGCCTGCGGGAGCCGCTGATGAATATGCTGCAAAATGAGCAGAGTTCCGATGAACAATGGAAAAAAGCGGCCTTTGAAAACAACTGGAAAATCACCGATCAGCTGCAGCTCGTTCAATTCCGCTCCAATACCCGCTATGCCAAAAATGTTTATACCGATTACCTCAGTGCCGAAATTGAAAACCAGTGGCAGGGCTGCGTCTGTCTTAATTACCGGGAACGCTTGCTGATGCTGATTAATCTGGATCAGTTTAAGTCGGTTAACGATAAGAACTTTTATCTTCAGCTGCCCTATTTTCTCCGGGACAGCCTGCTGGTGGCCGGATTAAGCCGGGTTTTTGGGAACATTGCTGATTTGCGCGCCGCCTACCAGCAAACCGAAATTGCCCTGGATTTCGGTACCCGCGACGAGCCAATGTTCTGGACCTATCGGTTTGACGACTATGCCTTTGCCTATCTGCTAAAAAACAGCACCGGCATTTTTGAAACCCACCAGATCTGCAGTGAAAAGCTGCTGGCCCTCAGGCAATATGATGCCGAGAAACATACCGAATATTACCAAACGCTGCTGATTTTTTTTGACTGCCGGCTCAACGCCGCGGCGGCCGCCAAAAAGCTGTACATTCACCGTAGTTCCTTTCTCAACCGGCTGGAACGAATTGAGGAACTCTTTAAAATAAATTTTGCTTCAAATGATGAACTGCTTTATCTGGGTTTGTCGATGCTGATTTTAGAACGAAATTAAAATTATGTAATTACAAGGAACGAAAGGAAATGACAATGAAAGTTATCGTATTAGGGGGATTTCTGGGATCCGGAAAAACCAGTGTGTTACTGCAGCTGGCTGAATTTCAGGTTGCACGATCTATAAAAAAGGAAAAAGCGCCATGCTTTCCACCACCGGCGATACGGTTCAGGTTAAAGAAGCGCATCATCCGGCAGTGATACTCAATCTTGCCGTGATTGTCTTTATAGCCGATGAAGCTGCCCTCGCCAATCAGGTATCAGTAATGATCGAAAAACTGAGTTAATCAAAAACGCCATATCGGCGTTTTTTTCTTTAACTATGGTACATAAAATTTTGAGTTGGGACAAAAATAAAAGAAACGCCCAATATTCAGGCGTTTCGGCTGTCAATATGGTAATCAGCTCCTATTTATTACTACTCATCTTCCCATAAATCAAATCCATTATCATCAACCGATTGTGCTTCCTGATTAATGATTTTCTGGTATTCTATCGTTTTCTGGCAAAATGCAGTCAGTTTGGGAAGCTCCTTTTCGATGGTCCGCCATACAATTGAAACGTCGATATTTCCATAATCATGTGCAAAAATGTTGCGCATTCCCTGTATTTTTCGCCACTCAATTTCACTATTGTAGTTTTTAAATTCTGGAGTCAGATGTTTGACCAATTCGCCAATTTGAAGAAAACACATGGAAACTGCATTTTTATAAACACTGCTGGTTTTGAATTCGTCAAATGAATGGTTGAATCGGTCATTCGCTTCTTCAATTTCTTCACAATAGCTCAAAATATGGGTAAGAATATCAATGTTCCGACTTTTCTCTTTCATATAAAATAATTTCATCCTCCATTACATTTTTTTTGACTTTTTCATCTAAACCTGCCGATGTAACAATGTCTACTTTTCGCCCTAGTTTTTCTTTTAAGTCCAGTCGCATACCAGATAAATCAAACAATGTGAAGTCAGAACATTCTGCATCGATCAATAAATCAATATCGCTTGATTCAGTCTCATCCTGTCGAGCAAAAGAACCAAAAAGAACAATTTTAGCAAGATCATAAGTTTTTCCGTAGGGAATCACACTGTTTTTGATTTCTTCGATTGTGACACGCTTCATTTCCATCACCTCACAGCCTATAGTATTGTTACTTTGATTATATCACCATTCAACAGTTTTTGCTTAAATTTATACCAATGAACAATGATGGCTTCAACCAGGTCAATATCGTAGATTTTCTACTTAACAACCCACCTTTTCAGTAAAATCAAAAAATTTAGCGAATTCAGCTAAATCAGTGTTCACAAACCTCATTATCGGTAAAAACAATCCAAAATCGCAAAGGTAGCGACAGAAAAAAACGGGACGTCAGGATTTTGCGGCCAGCAGCCACGTTACTCATAACCCGGATTAAGTATTTACGTCATTTCCCCTATCCAAAACAATAATCATAACTTTACATACTATGCAGCGAGTTGCTGGTTATCGTAAAATAGTCCCCGATAAACCAACGGTGGATACCCATCATTTGTACTGTAAATCCGTCGACGGTTATAGTAATGGATATAGCGGTAAACAATCGTTTTGACTTCAGTCCTGAGCATACTTTTGGTATCAACTTTATAGCGTTTTTCCTTTTTCAGCGTTGCGAAAAAACTTTCCATCCGGGCATTATCATAACAACGACCGGTACCACTCATACTCTGGATGGCATTTGCTTTTTTCAATACATTTCGAAATAGTTGGCTGGTAAACTGCGTACCGCGATCGGAATGAAGAATCATTCCTTTGGCGCGATCATCTCTACAGGCGTTCTGAAACGCTTCAACACAAAGGTCGGCCCGCATGTTGTCATCCATCTTGAAGCCACGGATGCTGCCATCATAACAATCTAAAATGGGCGCCAGATAAAGTTTTCCATCTTTACAGGGGATTTCCGTAATGTCGGTCAGCCATTTTTAATTCGGCTCCTCCGCTGTGAAATCCTGTTTAATGAGGTTTTCAGACTTCTGCGCTTTGGCATCGGCTTTTGTAATCCCATTCGGTTTACGCTTCATGCGGATCATCAGATTATTTTCTTTACAGATCCGGTAGATTGTCCTTAAACTCCCATGATAGCCCCGATTTAATCGAAGATAATCATAAATACGTCGAACACCATAATTGGCGTTTTCTTCGTCTTCCTGAATTAATTCATGGATTTGCGCCAAAAGATTTGCGTGCTTATCCGGTTTACTTTTTGACCGCAGAAATTTGTAGTAACCCGATTCGCTGACACCAAGCGTATGACAGAGCAGGGCAACCGAAAAACGGTCGCGACGGTCGGTAATATATGACATACGCTGCTGTTTTGCTATTTCTTTCGGCGCTTGACAAAAAAACCAAGCGCATCCTGAAGAATTTCAATTTCTTCTCTGGCTTCACGCAGCTCTTTTTCGAGCTGCTTTAAACGATTGGGATCTGTTATCGAGATATCTTCACACTCAATTTATCCAATGCTATATCATGTTTTTCTTGTTCTTCGATGTATTTCCGTATGGTTGCTTCATTTAACCCAACTGTACTAACATAATATCCTTCCGCCCAGAAATGTCTGTTTCCGAACTTATATTTCAAATTTGCATGTTTGTCAAATATCATCAATGCGCTTTTTCCTTTGAGATATCCCATAAATTGAGACACACTTATTTTGGGCGGAATGCTCACCAGCATATGCACATGGTCTGGCATCAGATGTCCTTCAATAATTTCTACACCCTTGTATTTACACAATTGCCTTAGTATTTCACCAATACTTTCCCGGTATTGATTATAAATTACTTTTCGTCTATACTTAGATGTAAATACAATATGATATTTGCACATCCATTTTGTATGGGATAAACTATTTGTCTTATTTGCCATTAAATCACCTTTCCTTACTTTATGATAGAGCCTGAACATCTCTATCTTACATGGAAAGGTGATTTTTGGGTATAACCCTTTTGCCCACCACCCGCATAGCAGGTGGTTTATTATTTCGCACGCTTTGCGGGCTCAACAGACTAAAGTCTAAACTAAAAAAGGCCAGGTTTCCCTGACCTTTGTCTTCAGTCTGAAATATGTAAAATATTACGTTCTAAATCAGATAACAATTGATGCTCTCTTTTAATTTTTAGCCCTTTAATTCGAGATACCCTTCCACCCTTCGGACCACCAATTACATTAATCCAAGGTTTATATTCATCATATCTTCCAGATCCAAAACCTTTTTTATACTTATATATATATATTTAGGGTAGTTTGAAACTTGCATAAAAAGCACCTCCAATAAGTTTATTATAACTCATTACAGGTGCTTTTTATGTATTTTTATAGATTTAAGCAAATTTAATTTTTTGTGCAAACTTTTTTAGCTTTGTAAACTTTTTTACACGCCCACAGATTTTTTTAAGCTGATCAGCCCGCTTACTCAACCGTCACACTCTTAGCCAGATTTTTCGGCTTATCGACATCACAGCCTCTGGCAACGGCCAGATAATAAGCCAACAGCTGCAGATACACAATGGTGGGAATGGCGGTGATATCATCGTCCATCTCGGGAATCACCCAGACCTCATCTACCTCTGAGGCAATATCCTCGTGACCGGCCTGGACAATCGCCAATACGTGGGCGCCGCGGGCCTTCACTTCTTTGATATTACTGAGCATTTTTTCGAACACATTTTCCTGAGTACAGACGGCCACTACAATGGTGCCATCCTCGATCAGGGCGATGGGACCGTGCTTCAGTTCCCCGGCCGCATAGGCCTCCGAATGAATATAGGAGATCTCCTTGAGTTTCAGTGATCCTTCCATACTGGTGTATAAGTCCACCCCTCTGCCGATGTAGAAAAGGTCATGGATTTTATGATTTTTGTCAGCAAATGCTTTAATCACTTCCTGGCTTTCCAGCGCCTTTTCGATCAGTCCCGGGGTCATCATCAGACCATGACAAATCCGGGCGGTCTCTTCTTTTTTCATTTTCCCGTTGAGATTTCCCAAAAATGAGGCCAACAGCATCATACAACCAACCTGGGTAACATAAGCCTTGGTCGATGCCACGGCGATTTCCGGTCCGGCATTGGTGTAAATCACGTCATCCGCTTCCCGGGCGATGGAACTGCCGACCACATTGGTCACCGCCAAAACCCAGGCGCCCCGTTCTTTGGCGAGGCGGATCGCGGCCAGGGTATCGGCGGTTTCACCCGATTGGCTGATCACAATCAGCAGGGTGTTTTCATCGACAATCGGATTTTTATAGCGATACTCCGACGCTGCTTCGGTTTCCACGCTGATCCGGGCAAATTTTTCAAAATAGTATTTGCCTACCATCCCGGCATGATAAGCCGTTCCACAGGCCACAATCTGAATCCGGTTGATGTGTTTCATCATCTCAG
>RRZU010834272.1_pt1 | contig 15435 bp, 11 predicted proteins | sample 2165561 | NCBI WGS metagenome assembly RRZU01 (sample SAMN10456909, study PRJNA506462) | wastewater metagenome | isolation source: wastewater sludge | place: USA: Moscow, Idaho
ACGGGCCGGTAGCTGCGGCCCTCCAGCACGCGCAGAAAGACTTTCTGCACGGACAGGGGGAGTACACCCGCCTCGTCCAGACACAGGGCACCGCCGTCGGCCTGGGTGACAAGGCCGGTCGAGCGGCTGTCCGCGCCGGTGAAGGCGCCTCGTTCGTGGCCGAAGAGCATGCTTTCGGCCAGGGTTTCGGGCAGGGCCGCGCAGTCCACGACTACGAAGGATTTTCCGGCCCTGGCGCTGTTGGCGTGGATGGCCCTGGCGAAGAGTTCCTTGCCCGTGCCGGTCTCTCCGGTGATCAGCACGTTGACGTCCGAGGCCGCGGCCTGGGCCACGATGTCCAGGCAGGAGTTGAGCAGACGGCTGTTGCCGACAATGCCTTCGCGCCGCAGGGAAACCGGAGCGCGCCGGGCCGGACGGCTGTGATGGTATTCCAGGGCGCGTTGGGTCAGGACCAGCAGACGTTGGAAATTGACCGGCTTGGGCAGGAAATTCCAGGCTCCGCCCCGGATGGCCGCCTCGGCCGCGTCCGGATTCCGGTCGCGGGACAGGACGATGATCTCCGGCCGCGAGGGCACTTCGCGCAGGGTGGCCAGGAAGTCCAGGGTGTTTTTTCCGCCCGCGTCGTCTCCGAGCAGGACCAGGGAGAAATCTCCGACGTGGAGCATGGCCACGCCCTTGGCCAGGGTCTCGGCGTGGGCCGCGTGCAGGCCGTGCCTGGCCAGATCCGCCAGCAGGGAACGGACAAAGGCGGCGTCGCCGTCGATAATCAGAATCTCGCTCATGGGGGCTCCGGAGACAGGTGTCTTGCTGGGCAAGAGGTTGCGGCCGTCGGGCGCGTCCTCTCCAAGGTGAGAAAGGACGCCCCGCCATGCCCGGTATCCGGGGCATGCCAGGGATTTTCCCCTCTCATACACGCTTGGAGTGTCTCGTCAATCAAGACGCTTCTCTTGTCTCAAGATAATGCCTCCCCCTCTCTCTCCTTTTCTCCACCCCGCGCGAGGGTCTGTTTTTTATCCATTCCCCTGTATTTATATCATGTTTTCCGTTCGGCACGCATTGTGTTCTAGGGACTCGCAGGAGAGCGGGGACGGATTCTGCGTGGAGCGTTCTTTCACAGTTCATGATGTTAATGAATGATCTTAGGATTTTGTCATGCGGCACGGAGACCGGAGATGCTCTTTTTGTCTCATTGTGAACGGGTGGAATGCCCCGACCAGGCTGGTCCGGCGTGAAGGAGGCTGGGATGAAACGCAAATGGGACGCCAGGACCAAGGCGCGGATCGTGCTCGAAGGGCTCACGGGCGGCTGCGTGAACGAAATCTGCCGCGCCCATGATCTGCGGCCTGGGTTGTATTACAAATGGCGCGGCTATTTTCTGGAGCACTGTCACCGTATTTTCGAGGACCTGCCCCGGCCGCCGAATCCGTCCGATCTGGCCGCCGAGAACGAGAAACTCAAGCGGCTGGTGGGCGAGTTGACCCTGGAGCTGAACAAGAACCATCGGTGAGCGCGGGACAAGGGGGATGACATGGCCAACAGGATCGGGGTGTATGTCTGTCATTGCGGGTCCAACATCGCGGGCAGGGTGGATTGCCCGGATGTGGCCAGGTTCGCGGCGGGTCTGAAGAACGTCACGGTCTCCCGCGATTATCAATTCATGTGCTCTGACCCCGGCCAGGACATGATCATCCGGGACATCCGCGAGCACGGGCTGGACCGGGTCGTGGTCGCGTCCTGCTCGCCCCGGCTGCACGAGAAGACCTTTCAGAAAGCCTGCGCCCGGGGCGGCCTCAATTCCTACCTCATGCAGCACTGCTGCATCCGCGAGCACTGTTCCTGGGTCACGCCGGACAAGGTCCAGGCCACGCTCAAGGCCAAGCACATCGTCGAGGCGGCGGTGCGCCGCGTTGGCCGTCACCAGGAACTGCATTCGCGCGAAGTCAGCGTCCTGCCCGATGTCATGGTCGTGGGCGCGGGCATCGCCGGCATCCAGGCCGCCCTGGACATCGCCAAGTCCGGGCACCGCGTCATCCTGGTCGAGAAGGCACCGTCCATCGGCGGGCACATGGCCCAGTTCGACAAGACCTTTCCCACCCTGGACTGCGCGGCCTGCATTTCCACGCCCAAGATGGTGGCCGTGGCCCAGGAGCCCAATATCGATCTGCTGACCTGGACCGAGGTGGAAGAAGTGTCCGGCTTTGTCGGCAACTACACGGTCACGGTCCGGCGCAAGGCGCGTTACGTGCGCGAGGACATCTGCACCGGCTGCGGAGCCTGTCTGGAAAAGTGTCCGACCAAGGTCGTCAGCGAATTCGAGGAAGGCCTTGGCCTGCGCCGGGCCATCTACCGCAATTCGCCCCAATCCGTGCCGAGCACGCCGGTCATCGACGCCGCCCACTGCAAGATGCTCACAAAAGGCAAGTGCGGCGTCTGCCAGAAGACCTGTCCCACCGGGGCCATCGACTTCACCATGCAGGATCGCCGCGAGACCTATCATGTCGGCAGCGTGGTCCTGGCCACGGGGTACGACACCATGGACCCGACGCCCATGGCCGAATACGGGTTCGGCCGCTATCCCGAGGTCTATACCGCCCTCCAGTTCGAGCGCCTGAACAACGCCGTGGGTCCCACCGGCGGCAAGATCCTGATGAAGAACGGCGAAATGCCCAAGAGCGTGGGCATCATCCACTGCGTGGGCAGTCGGGACCGGAACTATCATGAATACTGCTCGCGGACCTGCTGCATGTACGCCCTCAAGTACGACCACCTGATCAAGGACAAGGTCGGGCACGGGTGCGAGGTCTATAATTTTTACATCGACATGCGCTGCTTCGGCAAAGGCTACGAGGAATTCTACCGCCGGGTTCAGGACGAAGGCGTGACCTTCGTGCGCGGCCGTCCGGCCGAAGTGGTTCAGGAGAACGGGTGGCTGGTCGTGGTGGGCGAGGACACCTTGCTCGGCATGCCGGTGCGCGTGCCCGTGGACATGGTCATCCTGTGCACGGCCATGGAGGCCCGCAAGGATTGCACGGACATGGCCCGTATCTTCGGCGTGGCCCAGGGTCGGGACGGATTTTTTCTGGAAGAGCATCCCAAGCTCGGGCCCGTGTCCACGGCCTCGGACGGGATCTATCTGGCCGGAACCTGCCCGGGGCCCAAGGACATCCCCGACGCCGTGGCCCACGCCTCGGGTGGCGCGGCCCAGGCCCTGGCCCTGGCCGCGCGGGGAGTGGTGTCCATCTCGCCGACGACCTCGTGGATTAATCCGGACGTCTGCGTCGGCTGTAAGGTTTGCATCGGGCTCTGTCCGTATTCGGCCATCGAGTTCGACGAACGCCGCCACATCGCCGTCATCAACGAGGCCATGTGCAAGGGCTGCGGCAGCTGCGCCGGATACTGCCCCAGCGGCGCGGCCCAGGTGAAACACTTCCGCGAGGTGCAGGTTTTCAACGAGATCGACGGACTGCTGGACCCCATGCCGGACCTGCTGGCCCCGGCCGGGGACATTCCCGAAACCCAAGCAGGGGCGTGAGGAGGATCGCATGAACCAGGAATTCGAACCCGCCATTCTGGCTTTTGTCTGCAACTGGTGCACGTACACGGCCGCCGATCTGGCCGGGACCTCGCGCATGACCCAGCAGCCCAACGTGCGCCTGGTGCGCATGATGTGCTCGGGCATGGTCGACCCCAAATATGTCATCAAGGCCCTGCTCTCGGGCGCGGACGGGGTTCTCGTCAGCGGCTGCCATCCGGGGGACTGCCACTACATCAACGGCAACTACAAGGCCCGGCGGCGGGTGCGCCTGCTGAACGAGATTCTGCCCCAGTTCGGCATCGACAAACGCCGGGTCCGCCTGACCTGGGTCGGAGCCAGCGAGGGCAACGAATTCGCGGCCACGGTCAATAATTTCATCAACGAAATCAAGGAACTCGGCCCCCTGGAAACGCGGGGCATGGCCGCGCTGTAGGCACGGGAGGACACATTCATGGCCACCACCGCACGCATCGAAGTCGACGGACAGGGTCCTGTCCGGGCCTTGCAGAAATTTTTCAAGGGGTTGCTGGGCGATGAGTCCCTGTCCGGAATCATGCTCCCGGTCCATCTTTTCGACCACGGCATGCCCATGCCGACCCTGGTCACAGACCCGGACCGGCTGGACCGGGCCGATCCTCTGGCTCCGGCCTTCCCCCTGAACAGCGCCCGGCTGGTCTCCCGCCTGACCAGGGGGCCCTCGGGCGAGCGCATCGCCGTGGTCATGCGGCCCTGCGAGATCCGGGCCTTTGTCGAGCTGGTCAAGCTCAACCAGGGCTCCATGGAAGAGATCATCGTTATCGGCCTGGACTGCCTGGGCGTCTACGACAACGCCCATTACGGCGAATTCGTGGGGCAGCGGCAGGCCATGGCCGCCAGTGTTGATTTTCAGACCGCCATGGCCAGGGGCGAGATTCCGGCCGGCCCGGCCCTGGCCCCGGCTTGCGCGGTCTGCGAGTTTCCCGCGCCCCAGGGTGCGGACATGGTCATCGGCCTGTTCGGCGGCGACCCGACCCAGGCGCTCACGGTCACGGCCGCCAGCGCCAGGGGCGAGGCCCTGCTTGGAGCCATGAACCTGCCCCAGGGCGATTCCGGCGAAAAGCGTGACGCGGCTCTGGAAGCCCTGGTCGCGGCCCGCATCCAGGCCCGCGACGCCATGATGGCCCGCGTGACCGAGGAAACCTCCACCCTGGAAAAGCTGGCCGAGTATCTGTCCGGCTGCGTGAACTGCTACAACTGCCGGGTGGCCTGTCCGGTCTGTTACTGCAAGGAATGTGTCTTTAACACCGACGTTTTCGAGCACAAGCCCTGGCAGTACCTGGGCTGGGCCAAGCGCAAGGGCAGCCTCAAACTGCCCACGGACACGGTTTTCTACCATCTGACGCGCATGGCCCACATGAGCACGGCCTGTGTCGGCTGCGGACAGTGCTCCAACGCCTGTCCCAACGGGATCGCGGTCATGGAGCTGTTCCGGACCGTGGCCAGCCGGACCCAGAAGAGTTTCGGCTACGAGCCGGGACTGAGTCTGGATCAGGCCCCGCCGCTGACGGTGTTCAAGGAAGACGAATTTCAGGACACGGTCTCGCACCTGGCGTGAGCGCGAGGAGGACGAAATGCGGAAACAATACGGCGCTTTGGTGGTGGGTGCGGGTATCGCCGGCATCCGGGCGGCCCTGGATCTGGCCGTGACCGGGCACAAGGTGGCCCTCATCGACAAACGCCCCAGTCATGGCGGCATCCTCGCCCAGTTGGACTATCAGTTCCCGTCGGACCATTGCGGCATGTGCCGCATGCTGCCTCTCACGAATCGGGACGCCTCCAGCCAGTTCTGCCTGCGCAAGGGGATGTTCCACGACAACATCGACCTGATGCTGAACACGGAGCTGGCCTCCCTGGAAGGCGAGCCGGGCAAGTTCTTCGTCAGTCTGAAGCGGCGCTCGCCCTTGGTCAATCCGAACAAGTGCGTCAGCTGCGGCAGGTGTTCCGAGGTCTGTCCGGTGCGCGTGCCCAGCGAGTTCAACGCCGGACTCACGTCGCGCGCGGCCATCCATCTGCCCGTGCCCCACGCCATCCCGAACCATTACGTCCTTGATTTGGACAACTGCATCCGCTGCTGGAAGTGCCACGAGGTCTGTCCCACCGGTGCCATCGACCTCAGGTTCGAGGAACGGGCGCATTTCGGTATCCTCATCGCCGACGAGGACCCCGAGGTCCGCGCCCTGGTCCGGGAAAGTTTGGACCACCTGCGCTTTCCGGTCCTGGAAGCGGCCAGTGGTCAGGCCGCGCTGGATCTGCTGGAAGCCGGGGCCGATGTCGGTTTTGTGCTGGTCGGACTCAACCTGCGCGGCGTGGACGCCCAGCGCGTCATGAACCGCGCCCGCGAATTGCGGCCCGGCCTGCCTGTGGCCGTGCTGGCCGAATCCGGACAGCACGAGGCGGCTGCGGACATGGTCCGGCGCGGCGCGCGCGACACCCTCCGCAAGCCCCTTTCGGCCAAGACCTTCGTACCCTGGCTGGACAAGCACTATATGCGCATCTCGTCCGACTCCACCGAGGACTTGCAGGTCAGCGCCGTGGTTCTGGCCGGCGGATTCGAGTGCTACAATCCGAAAATGGACCCGGTAGGCGGTCAGGACACCTGGCGTTACGACCATCCCGGCGTGGTCACGGCCGTGGAGTTCGAGCGCCTCCTGAGCGGCACCGGCCCCACCGGCGGCAAACTGCTGCGGCCGGGCGACGGCAAGCCCGTGGGCTCCATCGCCTGGATTCAGTGCGTGGGTTCGCGCGACGAGCAGAAGAACGCGGGGTTTTGTTCCTCGGTGTGCTGCATGTTTTCCATGAAGGAAGCCATTCTGGCCAAGAAGGCCACGGGCGGGGCCGTGGACGCCTCCATTTTCTACATGGATTTGCGCACCTTCGGGAAGGAATACGAAAATTATCGCAAGCGGGCCGTGGACCACGACGTGCGTTTCGTGCGCAGCCGGCCCCACTCCATCATGCCGGCCGACGAGGGCGGGGGCCTTGCTCTGGAATACATCCACGATGACGGCACGCTGCACGCCGAGATGTTCGACATGGTCGTGCTGGCGGCCGGAGCCCGGCCCCCGGCGGGCATGGACAAATTCGCCCTGGTCGCGGGCATCGACACCAACGAATGGGGCTTTTGCCAGACCCAGCCCTATGCCCCGGAGCGGACCAGCCGGGTCGGCGTGTTCGCGGCCGGAGCCTTTGGCGAACCCAGGGACATCGCCGAATCCGTCATGCAGGCCGGGGCCGCGTCCGAGGCCGCCGCGCGCATGATCAAGATTTACGACGTGCTCGGCCCGGTCCCGCCCGCGCCGGAACCGGACTACCCGGATGTTTCGCGCGAGCCGGAGCGGACCCTCGTCGCTGTGTGCACATCCTGCCCGACCCTGGGCGCGAGCGTGGACCTGGAAGCCCTGACGAACACCGTGGCCCGCGTGCATTCGGTGCGCGACGTGGTGCATGTCGGCCAGGCCTGCACCGAACAGGGATGGACGCAAATCCGGCAGGCCGCCGCAAGCAATCGGCCCAACCGGATTCTGATCGGCGCGTGCATGCCCTACGCCTACATTCCGCGCCTGAAGGAACTGGGGCGGAGCGTGGGCCTGAATCCGGCCCTCATGGACGTGGTCGACGTGCACACTCCGACCTTCGGGTCTGGCGGCGACGGCGACGTGGCCAGGGAAGTCCTGTCCACCCTGTCCATGGCCGTGGCCAGATTGCAGGGCGCGGACCCGACCCCGCCGGTCATGACCACGGAGGTGTCCCGCTCGGCCCTGGTGGTCGGCGGCGGACTGGCTGGCCTGACGGCGTCCATGGCCATCGCGGATCAGGGCTTCGGAGTCTGTCTGGTGGAGGCCGAGGAGGAACTGGGCGGCATGGCCATGCGCCTGTTCACCCAGCTCGATGGCACGGACCCGCGCAAATACATGCAGGATCTGGTGGCCCAGGTCGAAAAGCACCCGCGCATCAAGGTCTTTAAGGACGCGCGCGTGGTCCTCTCGCGCGGCAGCGCCGGACGGTTCCGTTCGGCCATCAGCGGCCCCAACGGAATATTTCCCCTGGAGCACGGAGTGACCATCCTGGCCACGGGCGGGCGCGAGGCCAAGATCTATGAAAGCGGGTTCTGCGTGCACAAGTCCGTCATGACCCACTTCGGCCTGGAGCAGAAGCTGGCCACCGGCGCTCTGGACGTGGGAGGCCTTTCGGCCGTGGCCATGATCCAGTGCTGGCGGTCCAGGGACGGCGGCGAGCGCGACTATTGCAGCCGGATCTGTTGCCCGGAGATGCTCAAGAACGTGCTGACCATGAAGGAACGCAAGCCGGACCTGCCCATCTTCGTCTTCTACCGGGACATCATGGCTCCGGGTTTTCTGGAGACGTATTACACCAAGGCCCGCAAGGCTGGCGTGGTCTTCATCCGCTACGAGCTGGACAATCCGCCCAAGGTGGCCTTCGCCGACGGTAAGCCGGTCATCACGGCCCACGACCCGGTCCTGGGCGGGGATGTCCGGATCGAGGCGGACATCCTGTCCCTGTCCAGCGGGGTGGAGCCGGCCGAGGTGGACGATCTGGTCGAGATCTTCGGCGTGCCCCTGAATCCTCACGGCTTCTTCCAGGAAGCGGACAGCAAGTGGCGGCCCGTGGATTTCCTGAAGCAGGGCGTGTACATGTGCGGGTTGGCCCATTCGCCCCGGCGCATGGCCGAGACCGTGGCCTCGGCCAAGGCTGCGGCCCAACAGGCCCTGCGCATCCTGGCCTCGGGCAAGGTGGTTCGGGAGGGCGTGGTGGCCACGGTGCGTCCGTCCCTGTGCTCTTTGTGCCAGGCCTGCGTGGCGGCCTGTCCGTACGGGGCGCGGAGCGTGGATCTGGAAAACGAACTGATCCGGGTGGACGAGATGCTCTGTCAGGGCTGCGGGGCCTGCGCGGCGGTTTGTCCCAACAGCGCCACGGTGCTGAAGGGCTTCCACGACGGTCCCATGCTGGCGGTCATCGACGCGGCCCTGCAACACGTGGTCTAGGGGAGGGATGGTCATGAACGAAGCAAAGGCATGGACTCCGGACCCCGAGGCCCGGGACATATTGGAGGAACTGCGGCGCGAGGTCGGGGCCTGCATGCAGTGCGGCACATGCACGGCGTCCTGCCCGAACAGTTTCGGCATGGACATCGCCCCCCGGCAGATGTGGCGGCTGGTGCAGTTCGGCATGCTGGAGAGGATTCTGGCCAGCAAGACGTTCTGGCTCTGCTCGTCCTGCTACATGTGCACCCTGCGTTGTCCGCGCGGCCTGAAACTGACCAGGGCCATGGGCGCGCTGAAGCGTCTGGCCCTGCGCCGGGGGGATTGGCGGGCCAAGCGCAACGCGGCCTTTTACGAGGCCTTCATGGACAACGTGGAAAAATACGGGCGCGTTCAGGAAACCAGCCTCATGCCCGGATATTTTCTGAAAAAGCGCGACCCGCTCCTGCCCATGCACTACCTGCCCCTGGGTTTGCGCATGCTCCGCGCGGGCAAGCTGCATCCCCCAAGCGCCGTCCAGAAAGGGCGGCTCAAGGAAATGTTCGCCAAGGCGCGGGAAATGGAGGGCCGGTCATGAAATACGCCTACTATCCCGGATGTTCGCTGCGCGAGAGCGCCCAGGAATTCGACATCTCCACCCGCGCCGTCATGGAGCGCCTGGGCGTGGAGCTGATCGAAATCCCGGACTGGACCTGCTGCGGGGCCAGCGCGGCCGAGCCGGTCAGCTGGCTCATGAACTACGCCCTGCCGGCCCGAAACCTGGCCCTGGCCGAAAGCGAACTGCGCGGCCTGGACGTGCTGGCCCCGTGCAGCGCCTGCTATCTGAATCTTTTGAAAGTCAACCGCGAGGCCGTGCCGGATCGGGATCTGCACGGGCAGGTCAACGAGGTTCTGGCCGTAAGCGGCCTGCACTATGGCGGCGGGGTGCGGGTGCGCCACATCCTGGACGTGCTCGTGAACGACATCGGCGCGCAAGCTCTGAGTGAACGGGTCAGCCAGGGTTTGGGCGGCATGCACGTGGCTCCGTACTATGGCTGCCAGATTCTGCGTCCGTACCGGGTCTTCGACGACCCGCGGACCCCGGTGTCCATGGACGGGGTGCTGACGGCCCTGGGTGCGGAAACGTTCTCCTGGGACATGGGCAACCGCTGCTGCGGGGCCTCGCTCATGGTCACCCATCCGGACGTGGCCATGCACTCCGTGGCCGCCATTCTGGAGGCGGCCGAGGGCGCGGACGCCATCGCCACGGTCTGTCCCCTGTGTCAGATGAATCTGGAAGCCTACCAGAATGAATCGGCCGCCGGGGGGCATCATGTGCCCATCCTGTATCTGACCCAGCTCATGGGTCTGGCTTTCGGTCTGGAAGAGTCGGCCGTGCTGCTGGAGAAGAACATGGGTCTGAGCGGGAGCATGCGGGCCGGAATCAGGGAGCGGGCCTGGCGGCGCGAGCCGCCGGGCGACGGGGAAGAGGCTCGGGAATCAACGAAGTAAGGCCAAACCAAGGGAGGGATTTATGTTCAAGGACATCATCGTCGGCGTGACGCCTACTGGCGTGGATGGATGCGCGGTTCGCACGGCTGTTGAATTCGCCAAGAAGTTCGAGGCCAACCTCTATCTGGTGCACGTGGCCGGAATGGAGCAGGGCTGGGGGTCCATTGAGACCCTGGAGGCCTCGGGCGAGACGGCTCGCCTGGAAGGCCGCATCCGGGACATGTACGGTTATCTGCTGAACGACCTGCCCTCGGCCCAGGTTCAGGTCGTGGCCGGGATTCCGCACAGCGAATTGCTGCGCCTGGCTCGCAAGAAGGACACCGACCTCATCGTCATGGGCCCGCACACCAAGGAATACGAGGAAAAGCGGTCCCAGATGTGGGGCATGGCCGGCAGCACCCTGGAGCGGGTCAGCCAGAAGGCGCGCTGCCCGGTCATGATCGTGCACCGCGACGTGGCCTGTACGGACCCGGTTTTCTCCCACATCCTGGTGGCCACGGACTTTTCCGAGCAATCGGAGTGCGCCGTGGGCTACGGCGGTCAGATGGCCCGGCAGTACAAGGCCGGCCTGACCCTGATGAACGTGTCCGAAACAGCCTCGGACACCCCAGACGGTCGGGCCGAGCTGGAAGAGCGGCTGCGCAAGGAGTACGCGGATCGTCTGCAGGGCGTGTCCTCGTGCGCCTATGTCGGTCGCTTTGGCCGGCCGGCCCTGGAGATTCTGAACATGGCCAAGCAGGTCGGAGCCGACCTGATCATCATGGCCCATCATTCCAGGGCCGACGACCCGGAAGAGGCCTTTTTGGGGTCCACCGTGGTCCAGGTGTCCATCAACGCGCCCTGCCCGACCATGAGCGTCAACCGTCACTTCGACCTGCGCTGCGGGCTGATGTACGACCAGACGGGACAGGCGGTGCAGACCACGGCCGCGCTCTAGCGGTTGGCGGCGGACGGGCCTGGCCGTCCCTGGCCTGAGCAACTCCGGGGAAGCCGTGGGGCTTCCCCGGACCCGGACGCCCGGCGCGCCCGAGGAGAGGATCATGGATGTGATCATACCCAGAGTGATGCAGCCCGAAACCCGGGAATTTCTGGACAAATACGATTTCAGCGCCTGCATGGTCTGCGGGGCCTGCTCCAGCGGTTGTCCCATCACCGACACGCCCGGCATGGAGGGCTGGAACACGCGCAAGGTCATGCGCATGCTGGCCTATGGTCTGGTGGACGAGGTGGTGGAGTCAAATTTTCCCTGGCTGTGCACGGGCTGCGGCCGTTGCGCCCAGGTCTGTCCCATGGGCATCGATATCCCGGCGGTGATGATGCACATGAAGAGCCTGCGCGAGCGGGACAAGGTTCCCGGCACCCTGCACAAGGGCATGGCCAACAATGTCGAAAGCGGCAACAACCTGGCCATTCCCAAAGAGGACTACCTCCAGGGCATGTACGAGTTGGGCGCGGAGCTGGCCGGGGAATGTCCGGGCTTCTACGTGCCCGTGGACAAGGACAACGCCGCAACCCTCTTTTTTCCCAACTCCAAGGAAGTCTACGGAGACTTCGAGGACCAAGTGTGGTGGTGGAAGATCTTCTATGCGGCCCGCGAGAACTGGACCGTGCCGTCCGAAGGCTGGGAGGCCGTGGACTGGGCCCTGTTCACCGGCAACTACGAGGCCAACAAGTTCCTGGCCCAGCGTAAGATCAATTTCATGAAGGCCCACAACATCGAACGCATGATCATGCCGGACTGCGGGGGCGGCTCCTACGGCTGCCGCAAGGGCATGTCCGCCTGCGTCATGGAGGATCCGAACAACACCGTCGGGTTCGTTTATCTGTATGACTACCTGATCGAGATCATCCAGTCCGGCCGCATCAAACTGGACAAGGGCGTCAACGCGGGCAAGCGCTTCACCTTCCATGATTCCTGCAAGCACGGCCGCGAGCTGGCCCGACATTTCGGCAAGGGCTATTTCGAGGAGCCGCGCTGGATCATCGAACAGTGCGTGGACGAGTTCGTGGACATGGACCCCAACCGCTACCTCAACTACTGCTGCGGCGCGGGCGGAGGCATGTGGCCCATGCCCTTCGAGAAGGAATCGGCCTGGCACGCCCGGCGCAAGTTCAAGCAGATCAAGGACTCCGGGGCCGACGTGGTCGTGGTGGCCTGCTCCAACTGCCGGGACCAGATCATGAAGCGCATCCCCAAGTTCCACACCGGGTATACCTATGAGGTCAAATACCTGTGGCAACTGGTGGCCGAGACCCTGATCCTGGAGCCCTGGGCCGAAGACATGATCGCCCTGGCCCAGGAAGAAGCCGCCGCCCAGTGGGAGAAATTCGGGGTGGAAGCCGAGGAATAGGCGCTGGACGTAGCGAAAACACGACGGCCGCGTTGTCCGGAAGGACGGCGCGGCCGTTGTTGTTCCGGCAATGCCCGCCGGGGCCGAATGCTATTTCCCGGCGGCCTCGTACACCGCCAGAGTCCCGCTGACCTCATTGGCCACGAGGAGCATCGCCTTGCCCGTGGGGCTCTCGGCGGCGGGAATCCAGGCCAGACCCTCCGGACCCGAGTCCCCCTTGACCTTGTCGGTGTAGTCGCGGCTGTTGACGTGACCGACGAACTTCGGGGCCGCCGGATTGGTGACGTCATATGCCATGACGCCGCCGATGCGCTCCAGACCGATCAGGGCGTAGACTGCCGCGCCGTGACGCGCGATCATGACGCCCTCGGGCTCGGGGCCTTTCTTGGCGCTGCGGGAATCGATCTTGGTGTTGCTGCTGGATGCGTTGGAGAATGCAGGCAGGGTTTTGGCGATGTGATTCTCGAAATCCGCGCCCGAGTCGTAGACCGGTTCCAGGGTTTCGGCGTCGAGGATGCTGAAGGACCGTCCACCGAAAGTCAGCAATTCCCCCATCGCACCGTCGGCGTCCAGGCCGGCGTCGGCGTGGACGGTCACGCCTTTGTACGGGCTGTCGTCCTTGCGGGCCTCGGCGATGAAGGCGCGCTGATCGGCGGGCATGTTCGCGGAGATTTTGTCATCCTTGATCTTGGACAGCTTGAGTTCGTTTTTGAAAAAGGCCGGGCTTTTCTCGTCGGGTTCGCCGTCGGGCAGCAGGGGGCATTCGCGGCCGTCGCCTTCGTTGGCCGTGACCAGATATGTCCGCCCGCCGATTGCGTATGCGGCGATGGCGTCGGGCATGAGCAGACCCTTGACGGGATGGACGGTCAGTTCCGCCTTCGTGTCCTCGGCCAGATCCAGGGCGTTTTCGGGGCGGGAATGGTCCTTGCGAGGCAGGCCCTTGACCCATTCGAAGCGTCCTTTTTCGATGTTCAGCTTGGCGATGGCGTTTGCCTCCTGCAAGCTCACCCAGGCCGAACGTCCATCGGCGCTGACCGCGATGTATTCCGGTTCAAGATCCTGGGCCGGGGCAACGTGGCCCGTTATTTTGCCGCCATCCCGCACGCTTTGCAGGATGACGCCCTTGGCCAGAAGATTCGTGGCGGAGAACGCCTCGAAGCCCGCCTGGATTGCCTCGGGTTCGCCCTTGCCCAGACGCACGATGGACACGCTGCCAGCCGGGTCGATGACGCCTTGGGCGTATCCGCCGCGCGGCTCGCCTTCGTTGGCCACCAGGATGGTCGCTCCGTCGGGGCCGAAGCAGACCATGTCGGGCTGCACGCCGACCTTCACGCCGGAGGTGACGGTTCCGGTCGCGTCGAGCACGACAACGCAGCCGGGCTTGGCGTAATCCTTATCCTGAACGGCCACGGCCACGGTGGAGCCGTCCGGGGACACGGCCACGCTGGTCACGTCGCCGAAATCGACGCCATGCTTTCCGGCTGCGTCCACCAGATTGAGCTTCTTGGCGGCCGTGAGAGGGCTCGTGGAGATTTTTTCCAGGCTCACCAGGTCGAGGGTTTTGTCTTTGCCGTTGATGACGAAGGCGGTTTTGCTTTTTCCGCTCCAGGCGGCGATCTCCGCCGCCGTCTCGCCTCCGGCCTCGTAGCGGGTCATGAAACGGAACGCCTCGATGTCCTGGGCGCAAAGCGTTCCGGGAGTTCCGGCGCTCCAGAGGGTGAGCAGGGCGGTGGCGCAGATGCCGGTGATGTGGTGCTTCATGGGATATTCCTTGGGGTTGGCGTGAGTATAGGGTGCATATCGTGACGATGGGGCCGCCGGGAATTTGCGTCTAGCGGGTTTTCAGGCTGGAGACGACGAGGATGTTGGGTTCGCCGACGACGAAGAGGCGGCCTTGCGCTCCGAAGGCCAGACCTTCGGGTTCGAAGGGGAGTGTCCCGGCTTTGAGGCGTATGCGGTTTGTTTCGCGGCCGGAGCGATCCAGTCGGATCAGGCAGGAGGACGCCTCGCTCACGATCCAGAGGTCGCCTGCGGTGTCGCGGGCCAGCGCCGCGACGTCGTCTACGTTCAGGCTCAGGCGTTTGCGGCTGATTGGTCCGGGACGATTCTGATCGTCCAGGCGCACGCTGACAAGGTCGAACGGGGGACGCTCGCGCATGGTCAGAAGGCTGCTGGTCGCGGAATCGAAAAAGAGGCTTTCGTAGCCCTTGTTGTCCTCATGGCGCGAGCCAAGATCGATGCCGGGGCTGTCTTCGGCGCGGATAAGAGTGGTTTCCCGCGTGATGCGGATCAGGCGTATCCGGCCGCGTCGTTCCTCGACCAGCGCGAATCGGTCGCCCTCGATGTGGGCGATGTCCTCGGTGTCGGCGAAGCCGTCAAGGGCGATGCTGCGCAGAACCGCACCAGCGGGGCTCAGTTCATGGATGACCTGGGGGGAGTTGGTGACGGCGAAAAGCGTCCCGGTGGCTTCGCTCCAGGCAATGCCGGAGAGATTTTGGTCGATGTGCGGGATGGAAATGGGCGGCAGATCATGACCCAGACTCCGGGCCTTGCCCACCAGGCCCATGCGCTGTTCCATGACGTTCAGACAGGACAGGCTCAGGCCGAATCCCAGAAAGAGAATCAGATTTTTGGCCAGCCGGACGAGGAACGGAAACGAGGATGAACGCATGGATCATCCTTAGAGCCGGGCATGTGAGGGGTTCGTGACGGATGTGTCTCCGTCGGGTTACGGACTTCCTCAGGGCCGGACCTGGGACCGGATCATGTCGCCGAGTATCAGGGTGGCCAAGCCGGCTGGCCTGAAAGATCTGGAGCGAGTCATTTCCAGAATGTGAACGCGCTCTGGATGCGGGAGTGGAAAGCGAAGCGGCCGCGCTGTCCGGAAGGACGGCGCGGCCGTTTGGAGTGGTCACGGGGGGGCGTGGTTATTCTGTCGTCCGGTAGACGGCCAGGATATTGGGTTCCCCAACCACGAAGATGCGGCCGTCCGGGGTGCGGGTGATACCTTCGGGCTGGA
>RRZU011384293.1_pt1 | contig 15433 bp, 13 predicted proteins | sample 2165561 | NCBI WGS metagenome assembly RRZU01 (sample SAMN10456909, study PRJNA506462) | wastewater metagenome | isolation source: wastewater sludge | place: USA: Moscow, Idaho
ACGCGCCCCGACCAGGCACAGCACAGCAGGCAACTGGCACCACCTGGCGTCCTACAACACCCCCACCCGCCCCACTGCTTGCCGAAATGGTCCCAGCCCCCGCGCTGGGAAACGAGCTGACCATCCACGGTGACACGCCCGCCCTCGTGGGAGTCGCGCACCCGCCCGATGCACCCGAATCCCTCCGGAAGCGACGGAATGCCGAGGCCCCAGGCGCGCTCCGCCGGGCGGCGCATGGTGGCGAGGAAGCCGTGGTCCTCTCCCCCGGTCAGAACGGCCTGCATCGCCCACTGCCACGGATCGGAGAACCCCAGCCTGCGGGCCACCGGAATCAGGGCATGCAGCTGGGACTCCAACTGCGTGGAATGGATGTCGATCCACACGTTGGACGCCTTCGCCATGCGCCGTGCGTCGCGCACCAGCCCATCCGAGACGTCCATCAGCGCACCGATACGGTTGTCCCGGCAGGCTTCCAGCGCTTGGGCCAGCGGCGGCTTGGGCCGCAGGAAATCGTCAATGAGGGTGCTCTCGGTGGCGGGCAGCACGGAGCGGTCCCGCGTGTAGCCGCGTTCGAGCAGGGCGAGCCCGGCGGCTCCGTGCCCGAGCACTCCCGCGTGCACCAGCGCGTGACCCGGCTGCGCACCGGAGCGCAGCCGCGGCTTTCGCCCCTCCAGATCGCCCATCACGGTCACGGAGACGGCCACGGTGTTTCCACCCACGAGGTCGCCGCCATCCACTCCGCATCCGACGGTGCGGCAGGCCTCGGCCAAACCGGCGGAGAATGAGCTGACCCACGCGGCGGGCAGGTCGCCCGGCAGTTCCATGGCCACGACGATCGAGCGCGGCCTGGCCCCCATCGCCACCGCATCGGCGAGGTTCTGCATGGCGGCGCGCCAGCCCAGATCCTGCCCAGTGGACCATTGGCGCTTGAAGTGCCTGTCCTCCACCAACATGTCGGTTGAGACCGTGAAACGGCCATCGGGAGCGGGGAGGACGGCGCTGTCATCACCCGAGGGAACGATCACCCCTTCCGCCTGTGGCAGATGAGGAAGGATGAGGGAAAGAAGATCGTCCTCGGTCAGGTCTGCGACAAACATGATGTCCATCATGCCATCTGACCCGTCCGAGGACGATCTTGCGGCCACAAAAGTGATGATTGCGCGGATGCGCCCACCACCTGCGGCCACGTTGTCACTTGTTGGCTGACACGAAGTCGACGACGGCCTGCAGCCAGCCCGCGAGGACCTCACGCCCGGCCTCGTTGATGCCACCTTCGGGGGTGAGCTCGGCCCGCAGGGCGTCCACGTAGGCCTCGGGCTGGCCCATGACCTTGGAGCCGAAGAAGAGCAGAGTGGAACGCAGGTGCTGCTGTGCCGATGCTGTGCCGATGCCCGAGGGCGAGGTTCCAATGGCCGCGACGGGCTTGCCGCCGAGCGACATGGAGCCCCACGGGCGGGAGGACCACTCGATGGCGTTGTGCAGCGCGGCGGAGTACATGCGGTTGTGCTCCGGGGTGATGAGCACGATGCCGTCGGCGCCCTCAATGGCCGCCTTGAGCTCCAGGGCCGCCTGCGGGTAGTCGGCGTCGCGATCGCGGTTGTAAACCGGCAGGTCCCTGATCGGAATCTCGAAGAACTCGACACCGTCCGGCACGACGCTCTCCAGCACCTTCGACAGGCCCCGGTTGAGGGACTGGGACGAGAGGCTTCCAACAATGTAACCGATCTTCATTTTCTTCCCTTTCAAGGTCAAATTTTTCGACGACGGCACCCGATACGGTACCTCTCGCCGTCACAGAATTAATTTAACATTGAACCACTGCCTGGCCAAGCATCGTCGCCGATCCGTGGCGTTCAAGACATTCGGGAATAGGAGAATGGTCCACTAGCCCAAGGCTACCGCAGCCCCACCGGGCGCTCCAACGCCAGCGAGATCAGCTCGTCGATCAACTCAGCGTATGGCAGGCCGGACTCCTGCCACAGCACCGGGTACATGGAGAACTGTGTGAACCCGGGGATGGTGTTGTGTTCGTTGACGAGCACCTCACCGCTTGCCGTCAGGAAGAAGTCCACGCGGGTCAACCCCTCGCACTCGAAGGCGTCGAAGACTTCCACGGCCATGGCACGCAGGCGCTCGGCGGTGGCCGGATCGACCGCCGCCGGGATCTCCATGTGGAAGCCTTCGGTCTGCACGTACTTCGTCTCGTAGTCGTACCAGGAATCCTGTTCGTCCACCACGATCTCTCCGAGAACGGAGGCCCGCGCCGGTTCGTCACCGTGCCCACCGAGCACGGCGCATTCGATCTCGCGCCCGATCACTCCCTGCTCAATGAGCACCTTGGGATCCGTCTGCTGTGCATGCTCCACCGCGGCCACCAGATCCTCGGGCCGATCCACTTTGGTGATGCCGAGCGAAGAGCCGGCCCGTGCCGGCTTGACGAACACGGGGTAGGTGAGAGCCTCGTTCACCTCGGCGATCACCTCCGCCGCGGCTGTGCGCCAGCGCTTGGCAGTGGCCACCACGTAGGGGGCCACCGGAATGTCCGCCGCTTCGAGCACCACCTTCATGTAGTGCTTGTCCATCCCGGCCGCGGAAGCGAAAACGCCGGAGCCCACGTAGGGCACCCCGGCCATCTCCAGCATCCCCTGTATGGTGCCATCCTCGCCGAATGGGCCATGCAGCAACGGGAACGCAACATCGATGCGCCCCAGATTCTGCAGTGGTCCCGCGCTGCTTCCCGCGAGATCCACCGCGATGGCCTTGTCCTGGCCGGTGCCCAACAGGATCACCTCCTGCGAGGCGCTCACCTCCCCCCGTGGCCCGGCGGACTCCAACTGCGCCGGATCGGCCACACCGGGAACCCAGGTGCCGTCACGTCGAATGCCGATCGGAAGGACGTCATACTTGCTCTGGTCGATCGCCCGCAAGACCGAAGCCGCCGTCAGGCAGGACACTGAGTGCTCCCCCGACATGCCTCCGTAAATGAGCGCAACGCGAATCTTCGATGCCACAGTACAGACCTTCCTCACGATTCCAGACGTCAAGAAGTAGCCTATCGCTTATGGAGAATGCGTCTGCAGACAACACCCAACTCTCACCGGCAACGGTGGTGGTGGCCGCGGCGCGTCCCGCGCGCCGCCAGGGCTCACCGGTCAACCCACCCATCACGATCTCCTCGACGTATCACAACATGGGGGCACCGGACGGATCCATGCTCTACGCCCGGTGGACCAACGAATCCTGGCACCCGGCCGAAGATCTGATCGGCCGGTTGGAGAATGCCAAGAACCCCGCGCTGCTGCACGCCTCGGGCATGGCGGCCGTGGCCAACGCCCTGCATCTGGCGCCGGCGGGCAGCACGATCATCATGCCGCGCCACGCCTATCACGCCTCGCTTCTGGTGGCCCATGACCGCGCGTCCCGCGAGGGCGGGCGCGTGTGTGAGGTGGACATCGCGGACACCGCCGCCGTGATCTCCGCCATCGAGGAGACCTCCGCCGGGATGGTGTGGATCGAGTCACCCACCAACCCAATGCTGGAGATCGCGGACATCCCGGCCCTCGCGGCGGCCGCCCACGCGGCCGGGGCACTCGTTGGCGTGGACAACACCTTCGCCACCCCACTGGGCCAGAATCCACTGAATCAGGGCGCCGACGTCGTCATTCATTCGGCCACGAAATACCTGTCCGGGCACTCCGACGTCGTTCTCGGAGCCACGGTCACCAACAACGAGGAACTTCACCTCCGCCTCCAGGACGAGCGCACGGAATCGGGTGGGATCGCCGGGCCCTTCGAGGCGTGGCTGCTGCTGCGCGGGATGCGTACGCTGAGCCTGCGTATGGAACGCATCTGGGAGAATGCCGCCGAGCTGGCGCGCCGCCTCGATACCCACCCGCTCGTGGCGGAAGTCTCCCACCCGTCGCTGGAGTCCCACGCGCAACATGAACGCGCCAAGGAACTCATGCGCTGCTTCGGCGGCGTCCTCACCATGCGCCCGGTGGGCGGTGTCGCGGCAGCGGAGGATCTTGGCCAGTTCACCGAAATCTGGCTGCCCGCGACCTCTCTGGGAGGCGTCGAGTCATCGTTCGAGCGGCGCCGCCGCTTCCCCACCGAGGCCCCGACGGTCCCCGAGGACCTCATCCGCGTGAGCGTGGGCATCGAGGACGTCGAGGATCTGTGGCGCGACATGGACCGTGCATTGCGTGCCGTTCACGGGCGGGCGGCACACTGACCCAGCGGCCCGACAGCCCGGATACTGCAGGAACGAGCCCGAATGATCGATTCCAGGGGCGAGGTGGGGCTTTCTCTCAGTAAGAGATTGCGCCGATGGGTTCGGCCGTCACGAGGATGGCGCGGGGCTTGACTGGCAAGGCGGACGACGATCCTGCACTGGGAGAGTGCGGGTGAGGAGGGCAACGATGACAGGCAGGATTCTGTGACATCCGCAGCAGGCCACGACCTATTGGCGCGATCTCCAAGTGGGTACACAGCGTTGAGGTGCGCCAAATAGGGCACGGCTCAACGCTGTGTACCCATCAAGAAATCTGAAGATCTCCGGCGCGCTCCCGACGTGCTTGAGGCACGGCAGGATCCGGACTCTGGGATGGTGTTGACCCAATGAATGAGTGACACCCGAGTTGTGCGTGACTGGGCGCGACATGAGTGGCGGGGGCGCAGTTGGTGACGGCCCGCGCAGTGCATGACGGTCCACCCGTCAACGGGAACCGCCTCCCGACCGTCGGCACCCGCAACCTCGGTCCGGCGGATGAATCCCACCTCTTCGGGCTTCTTCACATGGTAGGCCCAGTGCCGCGAAGGTCAGCACCCCTCACCCCCTGATCTTCTTCAACTCTGCGGTGATGGCATCCATGACGAAGGCGGTCATCTCGGTGAGCAGCTCGTGGGTGACTAGCCGCCCCAGATACCTGGAAAAGTCCAGCGGCGCGCCAAAACGCACGTCCACGTGAGTCCTCCATCGCCCGAATCTCCGCCAGCACGGCTTCTTCGCCGCACGGTCGATCAGCTCCTCGTTGCCCCAGTGGGCGCAGGGAATCACCTGCGTGTCCGGATGGGCCAGGATCAGCCGGGCCATGCCCGTCTTCGCCTTCATGGGCCAGCCCTGCGGATCGGAGGTGAACGTGCCTTCCGGGAACATCACCAAGCACTTGCCCTCGCCCAATCCCGCTTGAAGAGCGCGCAACGAGGAGTCGCCGGTTCCACCCAGCGGAGTTGAGGCCACACCCGGCCGGTAGATCGGGATCTGGCCGAGCTTCTTCAGGCCCCACCCGAGCACCGGGACCTTGAACAGATCCGCGCGAACCGCGGCGCACGGGGGAATCTTCCGCTCACACAACACCGCGGCCAGAACTGGGCCGTCGAAGTGATTCGTGTGATTGGAGGCGATGATGAGCGGGCCGGTTGCCGGCAGGGCGCCGTCGCCACTGACTCGCACGTCCTGAATGCCCTTGATCACCAGGGTGAACAGCGGTGCGATCAGCCTCATCAGGAGAGGCCTGTCGCGCTTGGCGTACGGTGCCCCCATCACATCTTCTCGACATTGGCTCCCAGGCACCGCAGCTTCTGCATGAAATGCTCATAGCCGCGGTCGATGATGTCAATCCCGGACACGACCGAGGTGCCGTTGGCCGCAAGGGCGGCGATGAGATGCGAGAACCCCCCACGCAGATCCGGCACGTCGATGTCCGCCGCGTGCAACGGGGTGGGCCCCTGCACGACGGCCGAGTGGTAGAAGTTGCGCTGGCCGAAGCGGCACTGCAGGCCCCCGAGGCACTCGCGGTAGGTCTGGATGTGGGCGCCCATCTCCACGAGCGCCTCCGTGAAACCGAACCGGTTCTCGTAGACCGTCTCGTGAATGATGGAGATGCCGCTGGCCTGCGTCAGGGCGACGACGAGCGGCTGCTGCCAGTCCGTCATGAGGCCCGGATGCACGTCCGTTTGCAGCGAGATCGAGTTCAGTTCACAGCCCGGATGCCAGAATCGGATTCCCTCGTCGCGAATCTCGAACGCTCCTCCGACCTTGCGGAACACGTTGAGGAAGCTCATCATGGCCTGCTGCTCCGCCCCATGGACGAAGATGTCGCCACGAGTCGCAAGTGCGGCGCAGGCCCAGGAACCCGCCTCGATGCGGTCTGCCAGCGACGTGTGCGAGTAGCCGTTCAACCTGTCCACACCCTCGATGCGGATGGTGCGATCGGTGTCCACCGATATGATGGCGCCCATCTTCTGGAGCACGGCGATGAGGTCCATGATCTCGGGCTCGGTGGCGGCGTTGGAAAGCTCGGTGATGCCCTTGGCCATCACCGCGGTCAGCAGGGTCTGCTCAGTGGCACCCACGGAGGGGTAGGGCAGCCGGACTGGCTTTGCCGTCAGTCCCTTCGGAGCAACGAGGTGCATGCCACCCTCGGTCTGGGTGCGCTTGGCACCGAAATCCTCCAGTACCCGCATGTGGAAGTCCACGGGACGGTCGCCGATGTGGCAGCCCCCCAGATCGGGGATGAAGGCCTCGCCCAGATTGTGGAGCAGCGGCCCGGCGAAGAGAATCGGGATGCGCGAGGATCCCGCCAGGCGGTCCATCTCCACGGGATCCTCGGGGAGCTGAATCTGGCCGGGAGTGATCGCGAGGTGGCCGTCCTCCTGATCGTAGTCAACCTCCACCCCGTGCAGCCGCAACAGGTCCGTGACGACGTCGACGTCGCGAATCAGCGGAACGTTGCGCAACACGGATGTGTCCGAGGTGAGGAGTGCAGCAACCATGGCCTTGGACACAAAGTTCTTCGCGCCACGTACAGTGATCTCACCAGTCAATGGCGTACCGCCAACAACTCGGAGTTTCGCGGTCATAAATCGGTCCCTTCAGTTCCCGGATAGCCTACCCAGACTAGCGGACGCCGCATGGCATGGGCACCCCGTTGGACTCGCTCTTGCTCACAGCCGACGAAGGCGGCCCGGCACCGGGCCGGGCCGCCTTCGGATGCAATTTCAGCCGAGCGGCGCTTCCTCGCCGACGGGACGCGCGGAGACCACGGTGACCGAGGGAAGGTGCTTCTTGGGAAGCGTCTTCGGCTTGAACGTGGGGCGCTTCGCCTCGAAGGCATCGATTGCCGCCTCGTCCTGCAGGGTCAGCCCGATGTCGTCCAGCCCTTCCATGAGGCGCCAGCGAGTGTAATCGTCAATCTGGAACTCGCAGGTGAAGCCACCGCAGTGCACCAGCCGATGCTCCAGATCCACGCTCACGTCGAGTCCGGGATCATTCTCCAAAAGCTTCCACAGCTGCTCGACGTCCTCCTGAGTCACAATGCCCGCCACAAGCCCTTGCTTGCCGGAGTTTCCGCGGAAGATGTCCGCGAAGCGTGGGGCGAGGACCGCCTTGAAACCATAATCCTTCAATGCCCACACGGCGTGCTCGCGCGAGGAGCCGGTCCCGAAGTCGGGGCCGGCCACAAGGACCGAGCCTCGCTTGTAGTCCTCCTGATTGAGCACGAAGTCCGGATCCGAGCGCAGGGAGGAGAACAGTGCGTCCTCGAATCCGGTGCGCGAGATCCGCTTGAGGTAGACCGCGGGAATGATCTGGTCCGTATCGACGGCGCTGCGGCGCAGTGGGACGCCAATACCGGTATGGGAGGTGAACTTCTCCATGTCATGCGTCCTTTCAGTCCAGATCGGCCGGGGTCGAGAGTGTGCCACGAATGGCGGTCGCTGCGGCAACGAGAGGCGACACCAGATGGGTGCGACCTCCCGGCCCCTGGCGGCCCATGAAGTTGCGATTGGAGGTGGAGGCTGCACGCTCGCCCGGGGTCAGCTGATCCGGGTTCATGCCCAAGCACATCGAGCACCCGGCGTTGCGCCACTCGGCACCGAAGGTGAGGAAGACCTTGTCCAGTCCCTCCGCCTCCGCCTGCAAACGCACACGCGCCGAGCCGGGAACAACCAGAACACGAACGTGTTCGGCCTTCGGGCGGTCCTTGATGACCTTGGCCACCGCACGAAGATCCTCGATGCGGCCGTTGGTGCACGAACCGATGAACACGGTGTCCACGGCGATGTCCCGCATCGGCGTTCCGGGAGTCAGTCCCATGTATTCGATGGCCTGCTCGGCGGCGCGGCGCTGGGTCTCGTCCGCGATCTCGGACGGCTCGGGGACCGACTCGGAGATCTGCACGCCCTGACCCGGGTTGGTTCCCCACGTCACGAAGGGCTCCAGATCTGAGGCATCCAGGTCAACAACGGTGTCGAACGAGGCGTCGTCGTCGGTCACCAGCGTGCGCCAGTAGGCGACGGCCTCGTCCCACTCCTCGGGAGCGTTCGGGCGGCCCTTGATGTACTCGAAGGTGGTCTCGTCTGGAGCAACCATTCCGGCGCGGGCGCCAGCCTCAATCGACATGTTGCAGATTGTCATGCGGGCTTCCATGGAGAGGGCGCGAATCGCCTCGCCGCGGTACTCGATGACGTGGCCCTGTGCACCGTTCGTGCCGATCTTGGCGATGATCGCCAGGATGATGTCCTTGGCAGTTGTTCCCGGCTTCAACGCGCCGTGCACATTGATGGCCATGGTCTTGAAGGGTGCCAGTGGCAGAGTCTGGGTTGCCAGCACGTGCTCGACCTCGGAGGTTCCGATGCCGAGGGCCAGCGCTCCGAATGCGCCGTGGGTCGAGGTATGGGAATCGCCACACACGATCGTCATGCCGGGCTGGGTGATGCCCAGCTGGGGGCCGACGACGTGGACGATGCCCTGATCCGCATTGCCCAGCGAGTAGATCGGCACGCCGAACTCCTCACAGTTCTTGCGCAGCTGCTCGATCTGGGCGCGGGACGTCGAATCCGCAATGGGAAGATCAATGTTGAGGGTCGGGGTGTTGTGATCCTCGGTGGCGAGGGACTGATCGGGGTGGCGGACCGGGCGGCCGGCCAGACGAAGTCCTTCGAAGGCCTGCGGGCTGGTAACCTCGTGTAGCAGCTGCAGATCGATGTACAGCAAATCGGGGGCGCCATTCTCCCCGTGTTTGACGATGTGATCGCTCCATACCTTCTCGGCAAGAGTGCGGCTCATGCGTGACTCCTTCTCTCGTCCCATAACATTCGCGCCATCTCACAGTGACTTGCAGTTGCATCTCACCTGTTGGGATGAGAATATCAAGTCATGGACACTTCGGCAGTATCTTCCATCAAAACTTCAGACGAGTCCGGTTCGGGCGTCGGCGTTCTGGACAAGGCCGCCGCGGTCTTGGGGGCATTGGAATCCGGCCCCCAAACTCTGGCGCAGTTGGTCACCGCCACACATCTGGCGCGCCCCACTGCACACCGCCTGGCGGTGGCCCTCGAGTACCACCGCCTTGTTGCACGTGACATGCAGGGGCGCTTCGTACTGGGGCCGCGTCTTGGTGAGTTGGCATCAGCTGCGGGCGAGGATCGCCTCCTCGCGGCGGCCACCCCGGTTCTGGTTGCACTGCGCGACCACACGGGCGAGTCCGCCCAGCTGTTCCGCCGTCAAGGCGATCAGCGCATCTGCGTTGCCGCCGCCGAACGCACGATGGGCCTGCGCGATTCCATTCCGGTAGGGGCAACGCTGTCCATGAAGGCCGGATCCGCCGCTCAGGTGCTGCTCGCCTGGGAGGAGCCCGATCGCCTGCACCGCGGCCTGCACGGCGCCAGCTTCACCGCCACCAATCTCTCCGCCGTTCGCCGGCGCGGCTGGTCACAGTCGGTTGGCGAGCGTGAGCCCGGCGTGGCCTCCATCTCCGCACCCGTCCGCGGACCATCCGGCCGCGTCATCGCGGCGGTGTCCATCTCCGGCCCCATCGAACGCATGGGCCGTCAGCCCGGACGCCAGCACGCGGCCGCCGTCGTGACTGCAGCCAAGCGCCTGACCGACGTCCTGCAGACCACCGAGGGCTTGGCCCCGCACAGCATGTAGCGAGCCATTGCTGCGCTTCTCGTGCCCGGCTACCGTTTCTTGCGGCTGTGCTCGCGCTGGGACGCAATCGCCCGGTGGTACTCGGCCAGAGTCCTCTCCACGATCGCCTCCCAGTTCTGTGGCGGAAGGTTCGTCGCGTTGTGACGCGCCATCTGCTCCCTGAGCCCCGAATCAACGATCAATCGAGTCAGGCAGTCGCCCAGTTCGTCGTCGCCCTCGCCCAGAAGCCCGTCCACTCCGTTCTCGCAAAAATCGACGACACCGGTCCTGGCCGGAGCCACGATCGGTAGGCCCGCCGTCCGCCCCTCCAGCGTCGCAATTCCAAACGATTCCATGAGCGCCGTGGAGAAGTAGATGTCCGCATCCTCGTAGGCCGAACGCAGCGTCTGCCTGTCCACCCTGCCCGCGAGGCGAATCCACGGCGCGTCCAAGCCCCCGATGAGCTCGGTCAGCTCCTCGAGCTCAGGGCCGTCACCATAGACGGTGAACTCGACCGGCCTGTCCGCCCTCCGTTGCGCCTCGACCGCGAGGCGAATGAGCACGTCATTGCGCTTGCGGCGGGCCAGCCTGCGCGAGGCGACGATCCGCACCGGCCCCTCCGACCCGGATGAGCCGGAATGGCCCGTGGCTCGCGAGCGCGCAAGGCGCCGTGCCGCCACATCGATCCAGTCAGACGGATCCATGCCGTTGTGCAGAACCTCCACCGTGGTTCTGTTGCCAACGATCTTCTGGATCGCCGGCACCAACTCGGAGGACACCGCATTCATGGTGACCCCGCGCCCGGCCGCCCACTGCGCGAAGCGAATGATGTGGAACAACGGCCACCACGGGCCCAGCATGCAATGCCAGGTGACGCAGGTGGGGACCTTCATCGAGGAGGCCACGACCAGCGCGTGCTGGGCGAAGAGCGAGACCAAACCGGTGTGGATGTGAATGACGTCGGCCGACCTGAAGATCTTTCGCAGGCGCCGACCCGCGAACGGATTCAGCGGGATGTCCCCCACCAGCCGGGTTGTCAGCCGCAGGACCTGAATGCCGTCGACGGTGTCGGACTCCGGCCGGCTGTGCCGCTTGTTCGGCGTTGCAGTGACGACGACGACGTCGTGCCCCTTGCTTTTCAGGACCAACGCCAGATCATGAACCTGGGATTCAATGCCGCCCAAGCGCGGGGCGAAGCAATCGGAAACGAGCAGGATACGCATGGTCTCTAGTCTGCCACCTGCTGAAAGGCCGCCTTGCCGCCATCCTCAGCTCTGAGCAGTGCTCCCCTTTTCATCCCAGAGCCGGAAAGACTCGTGTTGACAACAGGGGCGCGAATCCCTCGGAATACGGCACCGGCTCCGCCCACCGGAGTTCGGCGATCTCCGCGTGCGGAGCAAAGCCGGCCAGAGGCATCGGATAGGTGTAGATGGTTCCCGTCACTTCGTGACCCGGTTCGTTGGCGGCGCTGGCCGTGAACTCTCCAAGGTACTCCAACAACTCGGGATTCAGCTCAATGCCCACTTCTTCGGACGTCTCCCGGACAACCGTTTGCGGCATCGTCTCACCGCGTTCCGGCTTGCCGCCGGGAAGCTGGAAGAGCTGTGCGCCATTCTTTCGGACCGTCAGGACCTCGCCGTCCCGGTTCCGAATGACAACGGCACCAACCTTGATCACATCCGCCACTGAGGCTTCCCTTCGTCCTTGTGCCATCAATCCTAGGCAACAATATCGCTACTTCCTGTAAGAACAGTAACGGCATGTTGATCGACCACCTCGCGCCTGCGCAACGCGCACACGCGGCGTTAGGCTGATGCCATGCAGCTGTTCCTCACGTCGTGCTCGAATCCGACCCTGCCGTGGGCGGCGGACAAGCTTCCGCTGCTGCGGGAGGCTCTGGCCACCCGCGGGCACACCTTGGACACGAGCGGCGTGGAGGAGCTTGCGCGAGCGGAACGGGCAGGCGGCAGTGGTGTTCCCTGGAGATGGAGTCCCCGAGAACGCGCTCGGCTTCTGGCCCACGCCTTCGCTGATCCCGAAGTCGACGCCATCCTCGACATCTCCGGCGGCGACCTCGCCAACGAGGTCCTGCCACATCTGGACATCGATTCGGTTGGTGCACATCCCAAGCTCATGGTCGGCTATTCGGACATGAGCTGCATCCTCGGCGCGCTGGCGTGGCCCACCTTGCTCTGGAACCCACTCGTGGGACTCGCCACGGGGTTCGGCGAACTGGACGCCGCGCTGGCCGGACAGGTGATCCGCCCACCCATCAACAAGCAGGACGTCGCGACCTTGCGCTGGTTCGGCGGAAACATCAGGTGCTTCCTGAAGCTTGCGGGCACCGACTTCTGGCCCGACATGAGCGGCGGAGCGCTTCTCATCGAGGGGCAGGGCCCCGGCCTCAAGGCGGTTGCCGCACTCCTTGCCCACCATGAACTGCTGGGCACGTTCGGGCGGGTGGAGGCCGTCGTCGTCGGACAATTCACCATGATCGACAACTTCCACGAACGCCCGGAATTGCTGGCGTTGGTACACGAGTACGCGGGGATGCTACCCGTGGTCGAGGCCGCGACGATCGGTCACTCCGAGACCAGTGGTGCCGTCACGCTGGGGTGAGGTGCGGACAACCCGCGCGGCGTCCGCGGCGCTACCGCAGGCTCTGGCCGCGCCGTTCGGGCAGGCCCAAGGTCGCCGCCGCAGCGACGGCGAAGGCACCCGCCAACACCACAAAGAGCAGTGCCTTGTTCGCTCCGGGTTCGCCTCCCACCGCGAGGAGCGCGGTCACGACGAAAGGTGCCACAATCGAGGCGATCCGGCCGAAGCCCGCTGCCCACCCGGCACCGGTACCGCGCACGAAGGTCGGATAGACCTCCGGTGTGATCGCGTACAGTGCACCCCAGGCACCCAGGTTGAAGAAGGAGAGGAGACAACCAGTCGCGATGATCATCGCACTGGAATCCGCCAATCCGAAGCTCACCGCAGCCACGGCCGAGCCCAACAGGAACGTCGTCAGCGTGGGACGCCTCCCCCACTTCTCAATCAAATAGGCCGCCGTGGCGTAGCCGGGAAGCTGGGCAAGCGTGATCACCAACGTGAACCCGAACGACTTCACCAGCGAATGCCCATCCGCGTGAAGGATGGACGGAATCCAGATGAAGGCGCCGTAGTAGGCGAAGTTCACCAAGAACCACACCGTCCAGATCGCCGCGGTTCTCTTGCGCAGTGAGGCTGAGAACAGCACCGACATCGAGGGCTTCTGCTCCGCGACCTTCGTTGGTCCCCCATGAGTGACCGGATCGGGGCCCTGCCCGTTGGTCGCCTGCGGCCCGTCCGTCCCGTGATCGGTGCCCGCCGTCGCGACTTGGACTTCGCCCTCATTCACGGAGGAATCCGTATGCAGATGATCTCCGGCTGATGCCTCCAGATCCTCCACCACGGATGTTGCCTCGGTGACCCGCCCCTTCTTGAGGAGGAAGCGGACCGACTCCGGAAGTCCCCAGCGCACCGCAATCGCGTAGAAGGCTGGAAGGGCCCCCATGGCGAAGGCCCACCGCCATCCGTTGTCCCCAAGCGGCACAACGAAATAGCCGATGAGGGCGGCGAGGGTCCACCCGAGAGCCCAGAACGCCTCCAACCACACGGTGATCGAACCGCGCAACCTGCGCGGCGACACTTCGGCAACCAGCGTGGAGGCGATGGGAAGCTCCGCTCCCAGCCCCAAACCCACGAGAACGCGCAGGATGATCAGAGGAAGCACGCCGCCCACGAAAGCGGACGCGCCCGTTGCCACGCCGTAGATGATGAGCGTCAGGGTGAACACCGTCCGCCTGCCAACCCGGTCGGCGAGCTCGCCTCCGAGAATCGCTCCAAGAGCCATTCCCACGAAGCCCGCGGAAACAATGAGCGACTGCTGTCCCGGTGTCAATCCCCATTGTTGGCTCAGGACAGCGATGATATAGGTGATCAGTCCAACGTCCATGGCGTCGAAGGCCCAGCCCAGGCCTGCGCCAAAAAGGATCTTCCGGTGGCGCTTCGTAAATGGCAGGCGATCGAGGCGATCGAGCAGCTCGGCTTCAGTCATTCTTCAGAGGATACCCGGCGGCCCGCTCCGCGAACACGTCCGGAGCCTCACGGCAGGTTTTCCTGAGACGATCTTGACGGTACTCCCTCGCACCCTCGGTCTCCCGGCCAGGACCCGGGCGTATCAAGCACTCCGGGAAGCCGCCGCATGGGCCGCCCAACCAAACAAACCTCACCCGTCCAACCGTTCGCGAACGCCGCCTTGCAGCACGAGCAACACGCTGGATTCTTGATTCTCCGGGGTGGGGTGCGGTGAGGTGCCGGCTATCGCTCCGCTTCATGGCTACAGAGCGTTGAGCCGTGCCCATATTGGCATGGCTCAACGCCACGTCGCCATCAAGAAATCCGAAGCGCCTTCCGGGCCGGTCGGTCGGCCCGGAACGGGACTCGTCCCGGGTGGAACTGGCACCGAAGCGCCTTGGAGTCAACCATCCAGCGGGCGCCGCTTCTTACCCGTGGCAGGCCGCTGGGAGGAGTTCTCGATCTCGCGCGCCCGCTGCTCATCCTTGGCAACGAAGTAGCTGACAAGGCCGTCCTCCGCCGCTCGGAGGAAAAGGTCCACTCGCGAATCGACCTTCCGCCCTGCCGACCGGTACTTGGTACGGATTCTGCTGATGTACGTGTTCACAGAGCTTGGGGCCAGTCCGAGCCGGTGTGCCACCGCCTCGGAGAGCTCACCCGCTGCGTAATGTGCCAAAACCTCGGCCTCTACGCTGTTCAAATGAGTAGCGACGAAATCGCTGTCCGCATCCAGCGCCGCCGCCCAATCGAGGCCCGGAGTGACTTCATTCCTCAAGGCGGCTTCGACAGTCGCCACCAGCTCCCTCGGAGAGGACGACTTCCGCACCACGGAGAGGGCTCCGTGCCGGATCGCCTCACGCACCAGATATGGATCATCGGCTGACGTGTAGACGACGACCGGCACGTTCTTGTTGAGCAGATACTCGAGGTTTATGGCCGGCGTTGATCCGTCATCGAGGCGGAGATCGAGAATCACCACGTCGGGAATCTGACGCATCCTCTTGACGGAGGGATACCACGAGATGTGGACGCCGCGATTGGGATTGACGGCGTTGTAGGCACCACGCACGCCCAGAGCAACGATCTCATGGTCGTCAACAACGGCCAACTTCAACGCGGAACGACCTCCAGTACCGCTTCTCGGAGTGGCGTGTCCGTCCAAATTCTGCGTATCAGACATGATCTGTATGGCCGTCCCGGTAGCAGTTGTAGTGAGTACCCCCATATTAGTTGCTCGCGTCGAGAATCGCCGACATTGGAATCGTTAAATGTTCTGACACGTTCACAGCCCCACATCCGACGATTCAAACGCCAACTGTTGGCGCGAAACCACCGGATCAAGAGTCCATACGCCAACTGTTGATGCGAAACCACCGGATCAAGAGTCCATACGCCAGGTCGGGGTTACAAGCACGACCT
>RRZU010186755.1_pt1 | contig 15430 bp, 9 predicted proteins | sample 2165561 | NCBI WGS metagenome assembly RRZU01 (sample SAMN10456909, study PRJNA506462) | wastewater metagenome | isolation source: wastewater sludge | place: USA: Moscow, Idaho
ATAGTTGCCGTTTCGCGATGCTTTGCCGGCATTGCCGTGCTTTTGGGGCACCCAGCGCCGATAATGGAACACAGTGGCATACGGCAGCAAGGAGGAACCGTGGCGAACGCATCGAACGCAACGCCTGCAGTGATTGCGGCGTGCATCGTTGATGCCGTCGGCGGCTCCGCGAACATCACCAACCTGACCCATTGCGCCACGCGACTGCACTTCGAACTGGACGACGCCGGCCAGGTCAGCCAGCACGGTCTCGAATCCATCCCCGGAGTCCTCGGCGCATTCCCGCGAACCGGCAATCGTTATCAGGTCATCATCGGCGGAGCGGTCGCCTCGGTGTACGAGCAGATCGTTCGGATGCAGGCAGCGCGATTGACTCCGGCAACGCAATTACCATCGGCGGCGTCGCGGCCAACGCAGTCCGCGCAATCCACTCAGTCAACGCAATCCACTCAGCCTACGCAGCCTACGCAGTCCGCGCCGAACCTTTCCGACGACGTCGCACCATTGCGCGATACCGACACCGAGCAGAGTCACGGCCCAGCCAATACATCCCGTCACTTCATGCCTCGTACCATCCGCGAGTGGGGCAGTGCCGCCCGTGCCCGGGCTGCCGCGTTTTTCGACTACCTGTCCGACTCGTTCCGCCCGATTCTGGGCGTGCTACTCGGTGCCTCGCTGGTCATCGCCATCGTCAACGTGATCGTTGCACTCGGCATTGTGCCTGATGGCGAGACGTCCACCGGTTGGATACTACTCAAGGCGATTTGGGAGGGTGTGTTCACCGTTCTGCCGATTATGATCGCTTACAATGCGGCCAAGAAACTGGACGTCGACCCTTGGCTCGGCGGTGCGATTATGGCCGCGCTTATGACCCCGCAGCTTACTGGCGTGATGTCCGGAATGTCCGGGACGTCCGTATCCAGCGCTCTCTCCGGGGAGATTCAATGCTCGGCCACCGCCGTATTCGGCGCCGAAACCTGCACCGTGTCGGCGTTCGGCATACCGATTCAACTCAACGACTACAGTGGCAACATCTTCGTACCATTGCTCATGGCCGCCGTGCTCGCCGTGGTCTACCGCGGGCTGAAGCGCGTCATTCCCGACAGCGTACAGCTGGTGTTCGTGCCATTCCTCTCACTGGTCGTCGTTTTTGCGCTCACCATACTGGTTATCGGGCCTCTGGGAATATGGCTCGGCAGCGGGCTGGGAGCGGCCACAGCATGGCTTAACGCGCACGTGCCATTCCTGTTCGCGCTCATCATCCCGATGCTCTACCCGTTTCTCGTGCCGCTCGGTCTGCACTGGCCGTTGAATGCCCTGATGCTGATGAACATTCAGGCGCTCGGCTACGATTTCGTCCAAGGTCCGATGGGTGTATGGAACTTTGCCTGCTTCGGTGCCACCGCTGGCGTGCTCGTGCTGGCCGTACGCGGCAAGGATTCGGCCATGCGGCAGACCGCGGTGGGGGCGTTGCTCGCGGGATTGCTGGGTGGCGTTTCGGAACTGAGCCTGTACGGCATCCATCTGCATCACCGCCGCGTCTACCGCTGGCTGCTCGCCGGCTGCGCGGCCGGCGGAGTGACCAGCGCGGTGTTCGGCTGGCTGTTCCCGTCCGTGCTGCCATCCGGCCAGATGGTCCGGGGCGTTACGACTACGGCATTCGCCTTCTCCTCGTTGCTGACGATTCCGGTGTTCGATCGGATGTGGGTGTACGCGCTGTCCATCGCCGTTGCGTTTGTAATGGCGATGGTGTTGACGGTGTTGTTCGGGTACCGCACGCCGTCGCGCGCCACCAAGACGCAGATGGTCTCGGCAGACGAGAACGCACGCCCGCAGGATATGGCGAGGGGGATTGACACGACCGTGTCGGATGTGGAGTCTGCGGAAGATTCTCCATCGCGGGCTGCCCCTGATCGGGCTCTTGACTCCAACGCCATCTTGTCGCCGGTCGCCGGCCGGCTGGTGAATCTGGAAGCGACTGGCGATCCGGTGTTCGCCTCCCGCGCGCTGGGGGAGGGCGTAGGCGTCGTGCCGGAGACGACCGGTGAGACAGCCGTGCTCGCACCGGTCAGTGGCATGCTGAAAACCGTGGCCCGAACCGGCCATGCCTTCGGCATTAAAACCGATGGCGGCATCGAGGTGCTGGTTCATATCGGCATTGACACCGTCGATATGGATGGCGAGGGATTCGCTGTGGTCGTGGCTAAAGGCGAGCGGATCGCGGCGGGAGAGCCACTGGCCACCGTGGATTTCGGCAAAGTCGCGGCGGCCGGGCACAGCGTTGTGGTGGTGGTGACGGTGGTCAACGCCGCTGAACTGACCGTGGTCACGCCGTTGATCGGCGACGGTAGCGGCGACAACAACGGCGGTGACTGCAAAACCGTATCAGCCGGCAGCCCGATCATCGATGTGGAACAATGACGTTGCGAAAGGATGCCATGGAAATACTGCGAGTGTTCAACAACAACGTCGTGCTCGCCAAAGGCGGCGACGGCGGTGAGGTGATTCTCACCGGCCGTGGACTGGGGTTCCAGGCCAAGCCGGGGCAGACGGTCGACGAGTCGAAAGTCGTGCGCACCTTCGTGCCGTCGGACGGGCGTGACCCGGACCATCTGGCGCAGATGCTGGCGGACATTCCGCCCGAAATCATCCGCGTGGTCGTCGAATCCATGCAGGAAGCCGGACTGGGGGAGCGTGAGACCGGCAGCACCACGCTGGTCATGGCCTTGTCGGATCACGTGGCGAATGCGGTGGAGCGGGTGCGGCGCGGCATCGACATTACCTACCCGCTGCTCGGCGAGGTGAGCAACCTGTACCCGCAGGAATACGCGCAGGGGCGTGCGATGCTCGCATCGCTCAATGCGCGGCTCGACGTCACGCTGCCGGACGGCGAGGCCACCGCGCTTGCCATGCATCTGGTCAACGCCGGCTTCGCCACCGGCGACCTGTCCTATACGTATACGATGACGGGCGTGATCCAGCAACTGCTTGACATTATCGACCACAGCTACGGCATCACGTTGGACCGCAGTTCCGTGAATGTGGGCAGGTTCATCACCCATCTGCGTTACCTGTTCGTACGCATCCACCAGCACCAGCAACTGACGGATGAGCCGGCACCGGTGATGAAGGTGATTCGTGAGTCCTATCCCGCCGCGCTACGATGCGCGCGAACCATCGCCTCCCTGCTCGAACTGCGCCTCGACACGGATATCAGCGACGACGAAACCGCCTATCTGGCAATGCACGTCGCCCGAGTCACCGGCCACGCATCGTAGCGGATCAGCGAATCGGCTCGAGCGTGCCGGTCATTTCGGCGAAATCCGAGGTGGCGTTTGAGGCAGCGGCCTGCGCGGTCTTTTCCAGCGCGGAGGCGTCGGGTACGCGCACGATCAGCGCGCGGTGATCCACTGAGAAACGAATATGTTTGGTTTCCGGTAGCATGTCGCCGTCCACCTGCGCTTTGGCCGGCTTTTCCAATGTGATTTCGGCACTGACACCCTGGACCTGTTCGATGGTCGAGTTCGTGGACAGCGGGTTCTGTTCGGGCTTGCCGATGATCGTCTGGTGCACCACGTCGCCGAACAGGTTGGCCCAGCCGAGGATGCCGCCGGTGGTGTCGATGATTTCGAAGTCCAGCAGACCATCGTCATAGGATGCCGCCGGCATCAGCGAGAACATGGGAATCTGGCCGCAGTTGCCGGCCATCACCGTGCGGAAATCGAGATTCTTGATGGTGTGGGTCGAGCCGTCGGCGCTGGTGACTGTCAGCGTGCCGCGGAACTTCGGCGCGAACAGGTTCTTCACGCCGCCCACGAAGTAGGCGAGCCAGCTGATGTTCGCCTTGAGCTCGGGGTTGGTGTCGTCGATCATGGCCGCATCGAAGCCGATGCCGGCGATGATGAGGAAGGCGTGGCCGTGGTCGTCCTCCGGGTGGTCGAGCAGGGTGAGACGGCCCATGTCCACCAGGCGGGAGCCGTGGGAGGTGGCCACGGTCAGCGCGGCGTCGATATCGTCCACGGGAACGCCCATATTGCGGGCAAACAGGTTGCCGGTGCCGATGGGGATGATGCCCAGCGCATGGCCGGTGCCGGAGACGGCGCTCGCCACCGTGCGCACCGTGCCGTCGCCGCCGACCGCGATCACCACGTCGGCGCCGTCCTCCAGCGCCTCAAGCGCGCAGACCCTGCCGTCCTTGTCAAGCTGGGTGTCGTAGAAGCGGATGCGATTGAGCCCCTTGGCCTCGCAGAACCTCTGGATATGCAGCCTGCGGGCTTCGGCCTGCGGTTTGGACGGATTCACGATGAAGGCGTACTGCACCTCGTCGTCCCGGCGCTTCTCCAGCGTCTGAGCCAGCTTGCGGCGGCGCTGCGCGCGCAGAGCGATGACGATGACGGCGATGAGCACCACCACAATGGCGATTGCGGCGATGATCAGAAACACGGTGAGGGCAGGCTGAGGCATGGCTCCTATTGTTATCGGTGGGGAGGTCGTTTGCGGCCATGGTGCGCCGTACGTGAACATTTCCTGCACGCAACAGCCCCGTGGGGCGTGATTATGGTTCAATCGCGTCTCATCTGACGAAATTGGCCGGGTGGACCCGTCCGCGGACTTTCCCGGGCTTCCCTGTGATTTCCGCGTGACTCCCGCGCATTCGGCCATTGTCGGTGTCTGCTTACGCGGCTAGTCTGGTGCCCATGCTTGATATTCAATTCATCCGTGAACACACCGATATCGTCAAGGAATCCCAGCGCAAGCGCGGCGAGTCCGTGGAGCTCGTCGACGAAGTGCTCTCCTCCGACACCGCACGTCGTGAGGCGCTGAAGGCCTTCGAAGAGGCTCGCGCCCAGCAGAAGGAAATCGGCAAGAAGGTCGCCTCCGCCCCGGCGGACGAGAAGGCCAAGCTCATCGCCGAAACCAAGGAACTGTCCCAGAAGGTCTCCGAATACAAGTCCAAGGCCGATTCCGCAGCCGAGGAATACACCACCGCCATGTGGAAGCTCTCCAACATCGTGGAGCCCGAAGCTCCCGAAGGCGGCGAGGATGACTACGTGGTCGTCAAGAAGGTTGGCCAGATTCGCGACTTCGCGGCCGAAGGCTTCGAGCCCAAGGACCACCTGACCCTCGGCACCGGCGTGGCCGGCATCGACATGCGCCGCGGCGTCAAGGTCGGCGGCTCCCGCTTCTATTTCCTGCGTGGCCAGGTGGCCCGCATGCAGATTGCCATGCTCACCATGGCCGTGGACCAGGCCGAAGAGCACGGCTTCACGCTGGCCATCACCCCGACGCTCGTGCGCCCCGAGGTCATGCGCGGCACCGGCTTCCTGAACTCCCACGCCGACGAGATCTACCGTCTGCGCGAGCCCGACGACCAGTACCTGGTCGGCACTTCCGAAGTGGCGCTCGCCGGCATGCACGAGAACGAGATCCTCGACCTCGGCAACGGCCCGCTGCGCTACTGCGGTTGGTCCTCCTGCTACCGCCGCGAGGCCGGTGCCGCAGGCAAGGATACTTCCGGCATCATCCGCGTCCACCAGTTCGACAAGGTGGAGATGTTCGTTTACGCCAAGCAGGAGGACTCCTACAAGGAGCACGAGCACCTGCTGGCCATGGAACAGGAGATGCTCGCCAAGGTCGAGGTGCCCTACCGCATCATCGATACCGCCGCCGGCGACCTCGGTTCCTCCGCCGCCCGTAAGTTCGACTGCGAGGCTTGGGTGCCGACCCAGGGCCGTTACCGCGAGCTCACCTCCACCTCGAACTGCACCGAGTACCAGGCTCGCCGCCTGAACATCCGCGAGCGTATGGAAGACGGCGGCACCCGCCCGGTCTCCACCCTGAACGGCACGTTGGCCACCACCCGTTGGCTGGTCGCCATCATGGAGAACCACCAGCAGAAGGACGGCTCCATCGAGATCCCGAAGGCCATGCGCGCCTACATGGGCGGCAAGGAAGTTATCGAGCCCACGAAGTGGGAGGCCTGAGTCTCATCGTGCTTTAGCTCCCTCTGATGAGGGAGCTGTCAGCGTAGCTGACTGAGGGAGAGATTACTGAGGGAGAGATCGCTGATAGCCAGCAGGCGAATCCAAGACCGACCGCACTGCCGAATATCAACATCCCTCCCTTCTGTATAATGAATACTTGCGCGTGTGAACGCGCATCAGGACAGGTGTCTGAGCGGCCTAAAGAGACGGTCTTGAAAACCGTTGAGGGGCAACCCTCCGCGAGTTCGAATCTCGCCCTGTCCGCGAACCGAGGCCTGGGCAACATGCCCAGGCCCTTTTTCTTTTTCTGGAACCTGTCTTCTTGATCGCCACCGGGGTGCTGATATATTGGTTTGTGATGCCGTAACATGCGGTGTCCCCGTTGATATGACGGGCCGATCGGCGTGAGCCGATAAGAAAAGGCCCGACGTTTGCAGCATCGGGCCTTTGCGTTGATTACCGGCTTGCGCCTTTAATCAACAAGGTTGCAAGATGAATCATATCACGATGCACGGTAGTCTGACCGTGAACGGGCGCACCGTGATCGTCCATGTGGGCGATGGCGAGGCGAACGCCACGGTTGACGGCACGCACTTCAACGTGCGTAGCCTGTGGCAGCTCTACCAGTTGCTGAGACTGCTCGTGTAGCGTCTCATTAAGGTGCGGTGCCCCCTGGTCGGGTATCGCGCCGGCGACCTGAAAACCGATAATGTTGGCAAGTGCTTGCAATTTGCGGTGGACGATTGCAAGCTAACGTCTTGGATTGTTGCCGCTATCCAATATCTCATTAGGCCTACCGGTGGACCAAAAGTACGTTGCTTTGTAAGGGGAGTTAATGAAATGAACAAACTCGCACAATCGAGCATCGAACCGGTTTAATGCTACTCGCCTCAACGGGACGCGCGGTAATTGTTAGCTAAGTTGACAATAAAAGAATGAGGGCATACATTAGTAATCAGTCATCACACTGAGATGATGATTTCACTACGAAGGAGTAGAGATATGGTATCTCGCAATAAGCGCATCGTGGCTGCTTTTGCCGCGGTAGCAGCAATGGGAATGGGCTTGGCCGGTTGCGGCAGCGACACTGCCGGCGACACGAAGACCACCGATGATGGTGGCGTGGTCAACATCACCTACATGCACCGTCTGCCGGATTCCGAGGGCATGACTCTGGTCAACGACATCGTTGCCAAGTGGAATAAGCAGCATCCGGATATTCAGGTCAAGGCCACCAAGTTCGATGGTAAGGCCTCTGACATGATCAAGAAGCTTGAGACCGACGTCAAGTCCGGCGAGGCTCCGGATCTGGCTCAGGTCGGTTACGCCGAGCTGCCTGAGGTCTTCACCAAGGGTCTGCTGCAGGATGTGACCCAGTATGCCGAGCAGTACAAGAACGACTTCGCATCCGGCCCGTACAGCCTGGTTCAGGTTGGCGGCAAGGCTTACGGCCTGCCGCAGGACACCGGCCCGCTGGTTTACTTCTACAACAAGGCTGAGTTCGAGAAGCTCGGCATCACCGAGATTCCGCAGACCGCCGATGAGTTTATCGCCGCTGCCAAGACCGCTGCCGCCGCTGGCAAGTACATCATGTCCTACCAGCCTGATGAGGCCGGCAACATGATCTCCGGTCTGGCTGGCGCCTCCGGTGGTTGGTACAAGGTGAAGGGCGACTCCTGGGTCGTCAACACCGAGACCGATGGCTCCAAGGCAACCGCTGACTTCTACCAGCAGCTGCTCGACGCCAAGGCAGCCACCACCAACCCGCGTTGGGATCCGTCCTTCGATGCATCCATCAAGGATGGCTCGTTGATCGGTACTGTGGCCGCCGCTTGGGAAGCCCCGCTGTTCATGACCTCCTCCGGTGGCACCGGCTCCGGCGAATGGCAGGTCGCTCAGCTCGGTGACTGGTTCGGCAACGCTGGCAAGACCGGCCCTGACGGTGGTTCCGCCGTGGCCGTGCTGAAGAACTCCAAGCACCCGAAGGAAGCAATGGAGTTCCTGGATTGGTTCAACACCCAGGTTCCTGATCTGGTTTCCCAGGGCCTCGTGCCGGCTGCTACCACTGAAGACGCTGAGACTCCTTCCGAGTGGTCCACCTTCTTCGGTGGTCAGGACATCATGAAGGAATTCAAGACCGCTAACAACAACATGGGTGACTTCACCTACATGCCTGGCTTCTCCGCAGTCGCCGCCAAGATGAACGAAACCGCCGCCAAGGCCACCGATGGCTCCGGCAAGGTTGCAGACATCTTCTCCGACGCACAGACCACCTCTGTGGATACGCTGAAGAACTTCGGCCTGTCTGTTTCCGAGTGACATTAACGGTTAGGGTTCCTTCCAGCCGCTGATATCCTCAACCACACATCGAAAGGCCGGAGCTCAACACTCCGGCCTTTCCTTTTACTCGAGTTCGGTTCGTCATTAATTGTGTTTGATCTGACTGCATCGATTCGAACTGCATTACGTACTTTCTATTTCTCACTGTTCTTTTGAAAGACAGGTTTCCCTATGACTGCAACAACAAAAACGGCGAAGACGGGGGTCGCCAGGCGTGCCGATAAGCCAAAGGCTTCTGATGCTGTGAAGCGTGAGAATCGTACCGGCTGGGCCTTCATGGCACCGTTTGGCATCCTGTTCGCTCTGGTATTTATTCTTCCCATCATTTGGGCTATTTATTCCAGCTTCTTCCGCCAGGTCACCACGGGCGGTGGCGCATACGGCGGCGGGGAACTGGTCGATAAGTTCGTCGGACTTCAGAACTTCCAATACGTTATTACTTCCGGCAACTTCTGGGCTGGCGTGGGCAGGGTAGTGCTCTACACCGTGATTCAGGTGCCGGTCATGATCATCGCGGCACTTGCTCTGGCAATGCTCATCGATTCCTATATCGTCAAGCACATCACCGCATTCCGTCTGAGCTACTTCCTGCCGTACGCCATTCCGGGCGTGGTCGCATCCATCATCTGGGTGTACCTCTACAACGGCCAGATTTCCCCTATCGTTAAGGGACTTGCCGCCATCGGCATCAAGGTGAACTTCTTCGGCGACAATGTGGTCCTCGGCTCTATGGCCAACATCACGACCTGGACCTTCACCGGCTACAACATGCTGATCTTCCTCGCCGCACTGCAGGCCATTCCGCACGATCTGTACGAGGCCGCACGCATCGATGGCGCCAGTGGCTTCCAGATCGCCATGAAGATCAAGCTGCCGAACGTGCGTGCAGCCGCCCTGCTTGCCATGCTGCTCTCCATCGTCGGCACCATCCAGCTGTTCAACGAGCCGCAGGTGATGTCGATTTCCGATCCGAGCATTTCCAAGTCGTACACGCCAATGATGATGGCCCTCAATACCTCGCAGGGCACGCTGACCCCGGGTGGTGACGGACCTGCATCCGCTGTGGCCATCGTTATGGCACTGATCGCTGGCGTACTCGCCGTGGTCTACACGCTCGTTGAAAGGAAGGTGAACGCAGAATGAGCACCGTAGAAGCTACTGATAAGGAATCCCGCGCGGTCGCACGCGCTCGTAAGAAGGCTGACAGGATTCGCGACAAGCATGCCAACGACCTGCCTCGTTCCATGCAGCCTTCCGCGCTGGTCAAGACCATCACCATCGTTGTTCTGGTCTTCGCGCTGATCTACTTTCTGTTCCCGATTTACTGGGCCATCATCGCCTCGACCAAGACGCCGAGCCAGATGACCGGCAGCAACGGTCTGTGGTTCGCCGTGGGTCTGAGCGATTTGCCTGCCGCCATCGCCAAGAACTATGGCACGCTGATTGGTTGGACCCGTGGCCAGTTCTGGCGCTGGGTGCTGAACTCCCTGATCTACTCGGGTGTTTCCGCTCTGGTGGGTACGCTCGTGGCTGTGATGGCGGGATACGCTACCGCAAAGTTCAACTTCAAGGGTAAGAACCTTGCCATTGGCGTGATTATGGGCTGCATGCTGATGCCGGCCGCTCTGCTGACCATTCCGCAGTACTCCATCTTCCATGCCATGCACCTGACCAACACGATGCTCTCCATCATCATCCCGTGCTGCGTCTCTCCGTTCGGCTTCTTCCTGGGCCGCGTATACGCGCAGACCTCAGTGCCGAACGAGCTGCTTGAGGCGGCGCGTATCGATGGTGCAAGCGAAGCTCGCATCTTCTTCACCATTGTGTTGAGGATTCTGGCTCCGGCAATGGTCACGATCTTCCTGTTCCTGTTCGTGGCCACTTGGAACAACTTCCTGCTGCCGTTGATGATGGTCTCTTCCGACACCTTGAAGCCGGTGACCTTGGGTCTGTACGGCATGGTCTCTCTGGCTACCTTCACTGATCGTGGCGCTCTGATGATGGGTGCTCTGCTCGGTGTGCTGCCTGTGATCGTGCTCTTCCTCGGTCTCCAGCGCTACTGGCAGGCCGGCCTCGCCGCTGGTGCGGTCAAGGGCTGACGCGTTAAGCGGACAGCCCGGTGGGCTGTCTGTAGCGTCGGCCCGAGCGAGGCGGTAGCCGAGCGAAGGCAGCATTGAGTCTCGCCGTAGGCGAGTCCTTAATTGCAGGGGCCGAAGGCGACGCGTTAAGCGGACAGCCTAAGACCAATAATTCCCGCCGTCCGGTGCCTCGTGCTACTCCTTCCGGCGCCGGACGGCTTCTCAACAATAAGTAGCACGCAACCATACCGATCCAGAGCCTTCCTGATTCTTGTCATGAGATTGTCGGTGAAACTGACCGGGAAGCTCCGGTGATGTTCAATTCGCTCTTCCGGCGTTGCCGTGGGGCTACTCTCAAGGATTTATACAGTCAGGATCCTGGACGCCCGACGGTTGTGTCGGATTCTTGTTTTATATGCATATATTGTTTACAATTTAATTATCCAAAAAAATAATCAATGTCCTCAAAGGAGAGACTATGACTAGCACCGGCCGCTTCACCTTGCCTAGCGAGGAGAATTTTGCGGAGAAGACCAAGGAGCTTGCCGAACTGTGGGGAGCGGACGCCATTCGTAACTCCGATGGCACGCATCTGGATGAGGCTGTGCTTGCCTTGGGCAAGAAGATTTACAATGCGTATTTCCCGACTCGCGCGCATAACGAGTGGATTACGCTGCATATGGATGAGACGCCACAGGTGTATCTGCTGACCGATCGCATTCTCGCCGAATCGGATACGGTTGATATTCCGCTGATGGAAAGCTTCTTCGCTGAGCAGCTGAAGCCGAATCGTGATGCCGACCCTCACAAGTATTGGGAGGTTGTAGACCGCACCACCGGCGAGGTCGTTGATTCGGCGAACTGGACGCTTGACGCGGACGAGGACACCGTGCATGTGAGCGGCGTTGCCGCATGGCATGAGTACACGGTGAGTTTCCTGGCCTACATCATCTGGGACCCGGTCGAGATGTACAACCATCTGACCAACGACTGGGGCGACAAGGAACACGAGATCCCGTTCGACATCTACCATCCGGCCACCCGCAAGTTCGTGTTCGACACGTTCGAGCAGTGGCTTAAGGACAGCCCGCAGACCGATGTGGTGCGATTCACCACGTTCTTCTACCAGTTCACGCTCCTGTTCGATGAAAAGCGCCGCGAAAAGGTCGTCGACTGGTTTGGTTGCGCCTGCACCGTAAGCCCGCGTGCGCTGGATGATTTCGAAGCCAAGTATGGCTACCGCCTGCGCCCGGAGGACTTCGTGGACGGCGGTGCCTACAACTCCGCATGGCGCGTGCCCAGAAAAGCCCAGCGCGACTGGATCGACTTCCTCTCCGGCTTCGTGCGCGAAAACGTCAAGCAGCTCGCCGACATGTCCCACGCCGCCGGCAAAGAGGCGATGATGTTCCTCGGCGACCAGTGGATCGGCACCGAACCGTACAAGGACGGATTCGACGAACTCGGCCTGGACGCCGTGGTCGGTTCCATCGGCGACGGCACCACCACCCGCATGATCGCCGATATTCCGGGCGTCAAGTACACCGAAGGCCGCTTCCTGCCGTACTTCTTCCCCGACACGTTCTACGAGGGCAACGATCCGAGCATCGAAGGCCTCGACAACTGGCGCAAGGCCCGCCGCGCGATCCTGCGCTCGCCGATCAGCCGCATGGGCTACGGCGGCTACCTCTCCCTGGCCGCCAAGTTCCCGAAGTTCGTGGACACGGTGACCCATATCGCCAACGAATTCCGCGACATCCACGACCGCACCGGTGGGGTGGCCGCCGAAGGTGAGCTCAACGTGGCGATTCTGAATTCCTGGGGCAAGATGCGCTCCTGGATGGCGTTCACCGTGGCACACGCCCTGCCCAACAAGCAGACCTACTCCTACTACGGCATTCTGGAATCCCTGTCCGGCATGCGCGTGAACGTGCGGTTCATCAGCTTCGACGACGTACTCGCGCATGGCATCGATAGCGATATCGACGTAATCATCAACGGCGGCCCGGTCGACACCGCATTCACCGGCGGCGACGTGTGGACCAACCCGAAGCTCGTGGAAACCGTGCGCGCCTGGGTGCGTGGCGGCGGCGCGTTCGTGGGCGTGGGCGAGCCGAGCTCGGCACCGCGCTTCCAAACGGGCCGGTTCTTCCAGCTGGCCGACGTGATTGGCGTGGACGAGGAGCGCTATCAGACCCTTTCGGTGGACAAGTATTTCCCGCCGGTGGTGCCGGACCACTTCATCACCGCCGATGTGCCGGTCGACCCGGCGGCCCGCGAGGCTTGGGAACAGGCCGGCTACCGCATCCCGCTGAGCGGTTGCGGCGGTGGCCAGTCCATCAAGCCGTTGGGCGGCATCGACTTCGGCGAACCCGTGCTCAACACGTATCCGGTCAATGAAAACGTGACCCTGCTGCGCGCGGACGGCGGGCAGGTGCAGCTCGCGACCAATGATTATGGCGAAGGCCGCGGTGTGTACATCTCCGGTCTGCCCTATTCGGCGGCCAACGCCCGACTGCTGGAACGCGTGCTGTTCTACGCCTCCCACAACGAAGACAAGTATGCGGCTTGGAGCTCGTCCAACCCGGAGTGCGAGGTGGCGCACTTCCCCGAGCAAGGGTTGTACTGCGTAATCAACAACACCGATCAGCCGCAGCGGACCACGGTGACTCTGGCCGATGGCACCACCGAGGACTTCGACCTGCCCGACAGCGGCATCGCATGGCGTGAAGCCTGATTCCCGCGTTTTGGAGAACGGACCCATCATGACCGAAAGCAATGAAATTTTATTCGGCATCGCCTCGCATTTTGCGCTGGAAGGTGCCGTGACCGGCATCGAACCTTACGGAGACGGCCATATCAACACCACCTATCTGGTGACCACGGACGGCCCCCGCTACATCCTCCAACAGATGAACACCAGCATCTTCCCCGATACGGTGAATCTGATGCGCAATGTCGAACTGGTCACCTCCACTCTCAAGGCTCAGGGCAAAGAGACGCTGGACATTGTGCCCACCACCTCAGGCGCCACCTGGGCCGAGATCGATGGCGGCGCATGGCGCGTCTACAAGTTCATCGAACACACCGTGTCCTACAACCTCGTGCCGAACCCGGACGTGTTCCGCGAAGCCGGCAGCGCATTCGGCGACTTCCAGAACTTCCTGTCCGAATTCGACGCCAGCCAGCTGACCGAAACCATCGCCCACTTCCACGACACCCCGCATCGTTTCGAGGACTTCAAGGCCGCCCTCGCCGCGGACAAGCTCGGCCGCGCCGCCGCATGCCAGCCGGAAATCGACTTCTATCTGAGTCACGCCGACCAGTATGCCGTCGTGATGGATGGGCTCAGGGACGGTTCGATTCCGCTGCGCGTGACCCACAATGACACCAAGCTCAACAACATCCTCATGGACGCCACCACCGGCAAGGCGCGTGCGATCATCGATCTCGACACCATCATGCCCGGCTCCATGCTGTTCGACTTCGGCGATTCCATACGCTTTGGTGCGTCCACTGCTCTGGAAGACGAAAAGGACCTCAGCAAGGTGCATTTCAGCACCGAGCTGTTCCGCGCCTACACGGAAGGCTTCGTGGGCGAACTACGCGGCAGCATCACCGCGCGCGAGGCCGAACTGCTGCCGTTCAGCGGCAACCTGCTCACCATGGAATGCGGCATGCGCTTTCTCGCCGACTACTTGGAAGGCGATATCTACTTTGCCACCAAGTACCCCGAGCACAATCTGGTGCGCACCCGCACCCAGATCAAACTCGTGCAGGAGATGGAGCAGAAGGCCAGTGAAACCCACGCCATCGTAGCCGACATCATGGAGGCTGCCAAGTGAGCCGTCAGTCGAACCATACCCGAACCAGCATGATGGGGGCCGAGCAATGAGCGATCAGCTGACCGAGGTATACGCCAGCATCGACGCCCTAGTCGATTACGCCTTGGATCATCTCGACCTCGATCCACGCAACGCAGACTGGACCCGCAACCAAATCTTCGCCCTCTTCCACCTGGATTCCTACCCCGGACCCAAAACCACAACGTCGGCGGCGTCAGTGTCAGACGCAGTCCAAGACATTGTCGGCAGCCGAAGCCAGGCCCCCTCTGACGAAAAGACCCCCGACCCCCTACTCGCCGCCTTCCGCGCCGCCGCCACAACCGCCGGCCTCTTCGATCCGGAGGAAGGCCCGGCCTACGCCGACACCATCATGGGCATCCTCTCCGCCAACCCCGCCGATCTCGACGACCGGTTCCTGCTCATCGAGCACAGGGACGGCGGCATGGCCGCCATGCAATGGTTCTACGACTACTGTGTGGCCAACAATTATGTCAAGCGTGCCCAGCTCGACCGGAACCCGCGCTTCGACTCGCACGGGCTGACGGTGACCATCAACCTCGCCAAACCCGAATTCAAGAACATGAAGAAGGCGGCGGCCGGCAACGCCGTGGCCGGCGGCTACCCGAAGTGCACGATCTGCCATGAGAACGAGGGCTTCGCCGGACGTGACAAGCGCACGCTGCGCACCTTGCCGGTCACGCTCGGCGGCGAGTCATGGTTCTGGCAGTTCTCGCCCTACGGCTACTTCGACCAGCACGGCATCTGCGTGAACACCGACCACACGCCGATGCATGTGGACCGCGACACCTTCGGCCATCTGCTCGACTTCGTGGACCGTTTCCCCGGATACTTCCTCGGATGCAACGCCGCGCTGCCTCGCATCGGCGGCTCGGTGCTCGCCCATGACCATTACCAGGGCGGCGGCGAACTGCTGCCGATGCACAAGGCCGCCACTTGGGCCGCCTTCACACTTGCCGACTATCCGGACGCCGTGGTTGAAATCCTTGACTGGCCCGGCACCGCCGTGCGCGTGGTGTCGAAGAGTCGCCAGAGCATCATCGACGTATCCGACATCATCCGCGAGGCATGGGTCGGTTATGACGACGCGGCGAACGGCATCGCCAGCCATGACGCGGACGGCAACCGCCAATCCGCCCTCTCGCCCAGCGCGATCATCACCGAACGC
>RRZU010255858.1_pt1 | contig 15430 bp, 26 predicted proteins | sample 2165561 | NCBI WGS metagenome assembly RRZU01 (sample SAMN10456909, study PRJNA506462) | wastewater metagenome | isolation source: wastewater sludge | place: USA: Moscow, Idaho
ATTCGGCGCGGCAACGCAACGTTATCCCGGCGCGGCAATGGGCCGGTAATTCGGTGCGGGGATGCGGCGGGGTTGGGTGCGGGGAAACGGGGTCGGGAAAAAGGGAATCCCCCCGGCAGGAATGCCGGGGGGATAGGGGATAGGGAGGGGGGTTTAGGCGTAAAGCGCTTCGTAGAGGTTGACAGGAAGGTTCTGGCGTGCGTGTCTGTCGGCCAGTTTGTGGAAGATAGCTGCTGCTAGAAACTCGGTGAAGTCGCCTTTGCTACCGCTATTGTACCATGCAAGGTATTCTCCTGTAACGCCGTTGAAACTAGCGCCAATAGAGTATCCGTCAGTCACGTAAACGAACTGTCCGGGCAGTACGTGCTCAAAAGTAACGGGGAGGTCACTCGAGAGTGCGTTGAAAATGATAGCGGCAAGGTCGCCTGCCGTGTCGTCGTTGTTCATAGCGGGAGTCTTTCTTGGTTCGGGTCGGTGTGCAGATGGGAGAGTACGCGGCATTCAAGACAGTGTTGAGTGTGTCGTTCTCGACGTTCGAGCACGTCGGACGCGAGGTGGTGGAGGAGGTCTGTCGTTGCGGGCGCACCATGGTTGGTGAACTCTCGCCCGCAGTGGGACGTCACTGCGACAGTCGCGAACGGCGGTTTGTAGACGTTCATGATCATGCGGGGATCACGAACACCGAGTTCATCGCCCGCGATCCATTCGTAGTTGTGGTTGTCCCAGTTTTCGGTGATGACTGGGCCATCGTAGACGGTTCGCATGATACGCGTGTGGGCATAGTTGGTGTAGAGGTAGGTACCTCCCAGGGCGTCGAACAGGTGGACGCTGAATCGACTGTTGCCGTCGATCAGGGTGTCTACTACCGAGGGGTTCGCGCTTGAGGTGGTCGGCACGAAGTAGCACGATCCGTCGGCAAGGGTGACGAATAGGATGTTGTTGGGTGGTGCGTTGTGGTTCATAGGGGTGAGTCTACACGCTGGCAGGTGGGGTTGGCGGTCACAGTTTGGTAAAGATTTGATAAAGATTTGGTAACGTTAGAGGGACGTCCCGCGCGTGAGGGAACCAGGCTCACGCGCGGGACGTCCGGGGAGGTCTGCTGTTTCTAGTGGGGGGTACTAGTTGGGCAGACTAGTTTTGGGGGGTGTTGAGCCGCGCTTCAATCTCGTTGAGCCGTTTCTCGAGGTAGGCGATTCGGTCGAGCCCCTTCATTACGGCTTGTCCCTGGCTACCCTTGACCCATGCGTAGGCGAATGAGCCGCGTTCCATTGCGGTTCGTTCGGTTACGTGAGCGCCGGTTTTGAGATAGTCGGTGATCATGTTAGGTGCCTTACTAGTAGGGGTTTTGACAACGTCAACTGGTTTGGGTCCCGGCCAAAGACTGTTGAACAATCCGGGGATTTGGGCAATACGCTTATCGCCCGGGCAGGTTTTGCGGTTTTTCTCGGAGTACATCACGCCGCCGTTGTTAGGGCCATATTTGGCGAAACCGGGAACGCCCAACCGGTGCCAAGAAAGCCCATAGGATTCCGCACCGATCTTGTTGGACGTAGCGATCTTGCGGGGGATTTGGGGGTTGACGGACCAAATCCACCGAAGCAGGGAAGTGAGCGATTTGATTTGAGCGTTGGTCCAAGGCTCTACCCCCATCCCCCACGTTTCGACAGAAATAGTGTTATCGTTTCCCTTCAGGTCTGCGGCCGCGCGTAGGAACACGTTTTGATACTGCTCCACGGTTCCATCTTCTCGGACGTAGAAGTGGCTGAAGGGGCCGTCGGCGAAAATACCTTTTAGAGACTTTCCCTTATAGACAGCAGTATGGAGGTTGATACGGTGAGCCTTGAGAGCACGGTTGTCGCGCGGCTTACCGTCCGCAGTCAGTGACACGCGAACGGCGTCAGTATACCAACCAGATACAACGGTTGCCATGATGAAGTTCCTTCCTTTAGTATGGCGGTTCGATCAAAACATCGGCAGGGTATACGCGCGACAGTACGGTGACGCGTTGCACGTCGCCTGTCGCTTTCAGGCAGCGTGAGCATAGGTCGCTAGGTGCGGGCGTCAAGCGTACGGTGACTTCCATGCCCACGGCTTCCCAAGGGGCACGCGCCCGCCTTTCGCATGCCGCGCATAAAGCGACGCTCACGGCCGTTCTCCGCCGCCAAGATACGGTTCGTCGGACAAGTCCTGGTTGTCGGCGTCGGTGGGCGCATCGGCCACGGTTGCGGCCGCAACACCTTCAATAATTTCTTCAGTTTGTGACTGGAGCCGTTCGGTCAACATACCGTTAGTTTGACGTTCGACTCGTGCCAACGTTTCGTTCTGTTTTTCGAGTTCTACGTCCTGACGCTTCAGGGCAGAATGCACGGTAAGTTGCGAAGCGATTAGCGGCAGGAACGCCATAGCGAATGCGGTAAACAGGGCGATGCGCTCTACTGAGTGGCCGAGAATCAACAGCGCGCCTAGGAACGCGATAACCAGTCCGCCGAGGATGGCGACCATAATACGGTCACCTTGGGTGGAGTTACGCTGTTCGGGGTTGGGGGAGGCCATGGGGTTTTGTTCCTTACATGTAAAAAAGGTTGATGGTTACCGCGCCAGCCCCTGCACCTTGCGAAAAAGTAAGGTTGGGCACGTCGAAAGCGGGGACGTCGATAGTCCACGTCTTCCAATTGTCGGCGGTGGCGCAAGTGACGGGCAAGCCACCGCCGGCGCTGGCGGCGCCGTATCCGGGGGTGATGGTTGTTGATCCGGATACGTTCTGTCGTGCTGCGATGCGGATAGGTTTGCCATTCGTGGGAATCGGGACAGTCGCGTTGCGGAATGTGCCGGTACCGTTAGCGGCCAACGACAACGATATGCGCTTGTCCGCCAACGATCTTTCGGCGGCAGTAATCCATGTTTGTCTGCCGCCGTACTCCCCCACGCCGGGATCGTATTCCATACCGTATTGGACGTTGCCGGTAACTGCCCAAAGCCGGACGGTAGGCAAGTATCCTCCCGACCGTACGGTTAGGGTAGGGGACAGGCACACGTCAACCTCGAGTTGTACTAGCGGCCAATACTTTGGTGCGCCTCCTGACAGGCCTAGAAGTGCGTTCCATTGTGCGGCGTCAAAGATAGCGATAGGCGATTCACTATCTATGTCAGCTTTACTGCCCCAAGTGACAGGGATTGTGAGTCGTAGCGTTCCCCAGTCTGGTGCCGAGAAAGCGGCCAAGTCCTCGATGATTACTGTTTCGTCGTCGCGAACTGTGAACCGCGTCAGGGTAGTTTTGCCGATATACCAAGCGTTATTCGATGGGTTCTGCGGGTTGCGCGTCACTTCCAACACAATGCCGGTATAGCGGGACCAGTCAACTACGCCGCCGAACTCGGCAACATGCCCTGGCACTGACAGTGTGTAGGTGTCAAGGTCGTACGAAAGCGCCGTATTGCTGGTCACAGGCACATCCAACTGTCGTACAATTTCGGTTGCCAACCGCGTGGACGGTGCCCCACCTAAAGCGATAGCTTTACCAATTTCCCCTGCCAGTCCCTGCCGGATTAGCGATGATCCTACGGCGTCCGCGTCGAACAGGTTGCCTGCATTGTCGCTAATGAACACAGATGTAGCGGTTTCCGAATACAGGTGCAGCGGTCGTGTAGCCTGCCAGACCACGGAACTTCCGGGGTCGAGCCGGTAGCCCGTAAGCGGAGTGAGTGGAAGGTCACCCAAATAAACGGTAGAATCTCCAATGACTTTCACGGTCACATCATCGGCTAATCCCATTGGGGAGATAGGAACAACAGTCTTCCCCGATAGCGCATAGGTTGAATGGGCCATTATTCGACCGTTGCTACCCAAGCGGAACCGTCGATGGCAATGTTCGCGGGAACACGACTACCGTCATAAACCTCCACCTTCAGCGTGTCAAAAGCAACAGGGACAGGAGCGGATACGGTGACGGTAGCGTTGGCGGGACCGGATGCCCACGCGATCGTCCGGCCGGTTGCGTAGTTGACAAAGCGAACGACGCACGCGGCAGGCGTCCAGAATGTCGCGCCGTAAAAATAGCCTTGACCTCCCGCGATAAGCCCGTTTCCCAGGGTCAACGCGTTAGCAATGCCGGTCGTTCGGCGGTCATAGACGCGCCCACCGACTTCAATGGTCATGCCCTCTACAGGTTCGCCGAAGAAGTCGCGCGGCCGTTCCTCACGACGCTTGACCGGATTTTCTCCGTTCCACGTTTCATGGTTGGCGAGGTCACGCGACTGACCAGTTTCAGGCCACTGCATCATGTCATTATCGACGTATGGCATTAGTTCGTTCCCTTCATTGCCGCGCTTGCGACATTAGCAACGCGCCCGGCAGGGACAGCGTTCATTATAGTTTTGCCCGCCGACACGATAGGCCGACGGAAAACAATAACACAACCCACGATGATAAGCAGCAGCCCAAGAATCAACAGCCATAGACGCGTCAGGAAATCCACTCCCATGAACTGTGCAAACATCGAATTACTTGCCGCGTTCAACCCCGTGCTCGAGGCTGTCCCCGCAGCGTTGATGAGTTTTTGCGCGTCCCCGACCCCCTTGACAACGCCGCCAGCAACCCCGGTGAGCCAATCCTTGTCCTGTCGCGCCATGATCGCACCTGCCGCACCAGTCTTGAAAGTCACCCAGGGACGCCACGATTTGCCCGCTTGATTCCAAACCTTGAAAGCCATCTTTGCGTTATCGACAGGATTCGCCCACGAACCCTCCCGCAACAACCCACCATGAATACTGTTGATTTGCCACAAACCATAATCGGTGGAACCGTTACGGTTCTTGTTGGTGGCGTCCGGTCGCCCTCCCGATTCTGCAAGAGCGACCGCAACAGCCATCGGGATTTGGTCGGCAGGAAAACCGGCGGCGACTGCCGCTTGCCCAATCTCTACCGGAGACAGTACGCGCGAGGATGACGCCGCCATGATGTTACCTACCCCGACCGAACATGCCGCCCAACAGCGACATAGGACCGTCCCTTTCGACGCGTTCGATCATCGGCGCCAACTTTTGATAAAAGTCCATCACCAAGTTTTCAACGCGTTGCTGCGATTCCCGCACGGCTTGAATCTCAGCACCCAAAGCCTCATACTCGTCGTCATTCATCGTCGTCCACCTTTGCATTCTCGTTGTTCTCAACAGCCTCCACCTTGGCCGGCTTAGGCTTGACAGTCCACGCCACAAAGACAGCCTCGTCGGGCGTGTCCAGCGGTTCGGTCCCACCCTTGAATTGAGCAGCACGGTTTCTTGCCATTATTACAGTTCCTTTCTTAGCATCCATTCAACGCCTGCCGCCACGGTGGCGGAGGCGAAAACAGCGACGTAAAGCGGTCCCGGCTTGCGGGTGAGCATTGCTAGCCCTCCACCGATGACGATAGCCAAAGCGGCGGCAGTGAGTTCCGCGCGCCGTACTGAAGCCGTATCGGCGCGGGGAATGTCGTTCACAGACGGACATAGCATCACAAACAGCATGACAGTATTGGTGAGCGCTACTCCCGACAGGTCGTTATCCATATTACTTTACCTTCAGTTTCGCGCCAGCGTAAATCCGGTTTACGTTCCGGATACCATTCAGCTTTGCCAATGCCGAAACAGTAGTCTTGTAACGCTTCGCAAGCTTTGCCAGGGTGTCGCCGCGTGCGACCGTAATAGTCTGCGATCCAGGCTTGGGAGCAGGCTTGGGGGCAGGCTTGGGCGTGACAGGCTTAGGCGCGGGAATAGGGGCAGGCTTCAGCGTTTCGGTGCCTGCGTTCGGCAGTCCGCCATAAACCCCGTCCGGCGGAGCACCCTTGAGCGTTAGCGCAAGGTTGACCATTTTCTGTTGTTCGGCAGACAGCCCGTCCCCGTTCAGGTATCGCGCCAGCGCCAGTTGAACGTCCAAGGGGGCGAAACCCTTACCGGAAAGCGTGGGCAGCAGGGACGACGCCCACGTCGTATTCGTTTCAATCGGAGTCTCAACGGAAGCTGGTGCGCCGCCGTATCCGGGCGCCATACCGCCCGCAAAGGCACGATCCAACAATGACGAATCGGCTATCGTCGGCGTAACCGTTTCCGTCACGGTTTCCGAACCGTCGGCGGAACTGTCGGCCGACGACACCCACACCCACACAACAACCCCGACACCGATAACCGCGCCCCAAACCCACACTGGGAACGGACCCAATTTGGCCTGCAAATCCATTGCCATTCTAGATCAACCCCTTGTTCACATATTCTCGCGCCACGTCCTCATCGGACGGGGTGAGATTTTGATAAAGGGCGGAAACGCCAGTCTTCAAACGCTGACTACGGGTAGTCAAACCCACATGCCCCTCCACCGGGTGAGCACCCATCGGAGCAACCTCGATAGCCTGCCCCCGGAAAGAATGCGCCATGCGTGCAGCACCGAAACCTTCAGACCAGCCTAGTTGCCCCTCGGGACCGGCATGGCCACCGATTGAAGGGTCAGGCAGGCGAAGTCCGGACGGAGCGACCGGCACGCCTGCCCCCAACGGAGACTGCTTTTGAGTCTGGGCGTAACCCGCGTTAAAGCGCGGATCGTGTGCGGACTCAATAGGCGAATAGGCTTCAGTACCTGGAAACCTCCCATCGTCGGCGCGCAATTCAGCCATAATAGACCGCCTTTTACTTGGGACCGAAAGCAGCGGTCTGCATGGACGCAAAACCGGACGTGAGCGCCTTGATAACGTCCGCGGTTGGAGCCTTGGGACGAAGCGCGACACCGAGTGCGGTAACCGCAAGCACGGTAGAGAAAATAGAGAAAACCTTGTCCATTACAAATACCTTTCAAATTGACTTGACGATAGCGTTAGCTGCATTCACGATTTTGACGCCATTGGTGAGGAACGATGAGAGCAGAAACAACGCAGCGAACATGGTACCGGCATCCGATTTGGTACCCTCGTTGATGGCGACACAAGCAATGCCGAACGCTGCCCCTCCCGCCATGATAGTGGCGGCGTTGCCACCCCTACCGGACGCCACGAACGCGTTCATGGATGCGCCCAGGATGACAATAAAGAATGCGCTTGCAGGTGAGCCGTTCATTTTTCCAACCATCCCTGCGGGTCGACACCCTTACCGTTGACGTAAACCGCAAAATGTAGATGAGGTGCGGTTGAAAGTCCTGTACTACCGACCGCGCCGATAACCTGCCCCTTGGTCACTTTGTCGCCTGCTTTGACCGCAATGGACGACATGTGGAGATAGGCCGTTTCAAGGTTCTGACCAAGAATAGAACCGTGATTGATACGAACGTTGTTGCCCGAACCGCCATTGTATCCGCCCATTGTGGCGCGCGTCACGGTTCCACCGATAGCCGCATAAATAGGCGTACCGGTCGGGGCACCGATATCGACGCCGTTATGCAACTTCAACCGTTTTTCAATGGGATGCATTCTCATACCCCACTTGGACCCGACCTTGCCGGTAGCCGTGGGAAAGACGAACAGACCCTTGGAGGTTGCGGGGGAACCGGTAGCGTCGGGGATAGCCGTCCCGACGCCACCGGAGTTTTCAGCGTCCCTTGTCGGTGTCTTATAGCCTGTCGTTGAAGCGAGTGCGGCACGGACCCCGGCAGGGTTTTTGGCGACTGCCTTGACCGCTTCAACGGGGCGTCGATTCTTCAGGAAACTATCGACAAGATAGTATCCCGCGAGAATCATCACCAAACCAACAAAGTTCACAGTGTCTTTCCCCTTAGTGTAGACCGTAGATCACTTAGCAATCTTCGGACCGAAGTACGACCAAACGAGATAAGCGACAATGACAAATGCCGCAATCCATGCGATGCGCTTCAGATTCATTTTCTGTTTCCTCCTCTCACGCCTTGAGCGCGAACGCGCCAAGATACCAAAGGGCGACGAGAGCGACCAGGACAATAGCCGCTCCCCAATAGAGAACCGAACGGTCCCCTTCAGTAGCGGCCGCATGTGCCGCACTATTGGCGCGCGACGTGCCATCGGCGTGCTGCCGCAGCGCGTCTCTCGTCGGGGTCGTAGGGGTAGCGTCAGCGACACGCGCGCCGAACGCGTCCCCGATAATCGAACCGATATCATAGGCCATGATTCAACTTCCGATCACTTGGAAAAAATGGCGTGAAAACCGCTACCCGAAGCCGGAATAATCGTGTTCGAGAGAATCTCCAGCGTCGAGATAGCAGAACCCCACGAACCGCGAATCTGAAGCGAAGCAGTGTTCAGAGTCGGGAGGAGCTGGGCGCGACTATTAGCCGGATCGCCTGCAAGCGAACCCGCCAAAGCGTGGAAAGGCAAAACATACACGCCCGTATCGAGTCCGCCGACGGCGTCCTTGGTGGCGCTGTTGAGATTGAACCATTCCGACATGTAGTTTTCCCACACAGAAACCGGCAGATGCGTCATGAGTTCGTTGTCAAGGTAAATCTCGACCGGGGAGACCGGCCAGCCGTTGACGTCGATACGAGCCCCGGACGCGTTCCGGGCAGTGAAAATCACGGTCCTCTGAATGTTGCCAACGTTGTTCAGCTTCGTGAGCTTATCGCCGGGGGTAAGGCCGGTCATTTCCTTTTGCCACTGCGACAGGGTGCCGGTCGCAATAGGCGCGGTCGCCTGGGCGTATCCGTTGGTGGAAACTGCGGGAGGCTCGTGCCAGTATTCGGAAAACCCCTTGATCTGAACGGTGACAGCCGGTGCGCCTGAAATAGCGGTCGGAACAGCGGCGAGAGTTGCGTTAACGGTGTAAGACCGGTTAGACGCAAGCGCGGGAATCGAACCCAGACCAGTCTCGGAATCGAACTCAAACGGAAGTCGGAGAAAGAAGTGTGCACCCGAGGAAGTGGCAGAGTACTGGCGTCCCGCGCGCGGATCGCCATTGACGTAATAGCCACCCCACTTGTTCATCAGCATGAGGTCATAACCGGTCACCGGCACGATGATGTCGTTACCCGATGCAGTCTTGAAATTGATCGACTGAATGACGTTGAAGGGTCCGTCCGCAGTCCAAGCCGGGGAAGTACCGCCGGTCACGGAAACGATCACCTCGAGGAGAATCGACCGGATATGGCCGACCGCCGGAACAATGACGGGGTTGAGCGGCGTCGGGGCAACCGCCGAAAGGGTGGCGATAGGAGTCTCGAACGCAGGACGGACACCCTGGCGGGATGCGACGGTAAAAGGCATGGCACCCTGCGAAGCGGGAGCGGCAACCGGGGTAGCAGTGGTCATTGTGTGTGTTTTCCTTTCAGAGGGCGAAGTTTAGAAACCGAGTCCGATATACGCCTTGGACAGACGGTTATCGGGGAACGAAGCGGCAAGAAGATGGGCCGCGCCAAAGATGGCGACAACGTAGAGAAAAAGAATCACGGCGGTGATTCCCGAAATAGGACGCATGGAGGCACGTTCCCTTTCTAAGCGAAGTAGTCTATGGAACTGATTATAGACTAGCGGCGGGTGTTGACGATAGCAGCCGGGGCGTCGCCTAGTGGGTTGACGTAGATAAAGTCATGTCGGTTGGTCAACCTTCCCAGGTTCCACGCCAATTCCTTGGCATCGACCCCACCCATTTCGCTGATTCTTTTTATGTCGTTGCTATCTGTTGTTTTGGCGAAATAAGCGTGAGTTACGGATGACATGATGACGCGCGGGATGCGTAACGGACGTTGCGCGGACGTGATGGCGCTAATACCGTGGGATCGCGCAAAGTAATGAAGATAACTAATCTCCGGCTCAAGCTTACACATTTCCTGAGCATAAAGCATTTCATCAACATAGATGGCGCGATTACCTTGTTTGGCAATAGCGTCCAAAGCCTTGCGAAACTCCGCTGCATGCATCGCGGCCGTTTCCCGAATCGTTCCTAGTTGATCAGGCCAAAGCATGACGCGAGTTTCATCCTCCCGCAAACCGTTACGCGGCCAATACTTGATGCGTTTCCAGCCTTTATATTCCTTTTGGGCAGTCTTGTCATGCGCTTTGTTGAACAAACCCAACACCCAACCGCGCCGGTCTAGAATTGGCGCGGCTAGCTGGGTTTTACCGGATGACGTAGGACCACAAATCAGCACGTGCTCGCCTTGTCGGAAGTTCAGCCGCGCTAGATGGTTTCCCCACGGTTCACGTGGATATTCTTTCATCCGAAGAACCCTACGTCGGTTGCGGGGATTCCCCCGTCCGGTTCCGTCGCGGGGTCAGGACGGTTTTCCTTGGCTGCTGCCGCGCGTCGTTCGGCGCGTCGTTCCGCCATGTCGGCGCGCAATTCTCCTACTGTAGGCGCGACGATCATTGCTTGGGCCATGACGAAAGTGCCCATAGCGGACACCTCGCCCATGCGCGCTATCTTGCGTGCCAAGTCTTTGTCCGACTCGAATGCGTTCCGGTTCATAGCTTGGGCAGTCGAGATACGCGACCGCATGACGCTTGACGCCGACGGGGAAAAAAGCATCATAATCCCTGCCGTCAGTTGATACACGCTTTCCATTGTCGCAAGCGCGGTTTCAGTGTCTGCCGTGCCTTTGCGCGTCCTGGGCGCGGACGGAGTCTTTTTGCAATTGGTGCACAATACCGGCTTGCGCCCTCGTCCGGTATGATCGGGCAATGGGGTTCCGCATTCGCGGCACAAGCGTTCTGGCGTAGGAGCGTCGTCGGAGTCCGGCTTGTCGGCAGGCTTCGTGTCAGTGTCGTTAACAGTCTGAATAAGCATCGCAGTCACTTCCACTCGTTACGGAAGTGTCGCGCCAGTCCGCGACCTGCCGGGGGTTCGTCCGGTTCGATGACGACCGGGTCGGCGACAATTTCGATTGGTTCGGGAGCTGGTTCGACGGGGGCGGCGAGAGCGCTCACGCGCGTTTCAATCTCTGTAAGCTTAGTCAGGATGACTTGCAGAGTTTCGGCCAGGTAGACTTCGTGTGCAATTTCACCGGCCGATGGAGCGGGGGTTGCAGGAGGCGTGTCTTCCACGATCACGACGACCGGAGCCGCTTCGCTGGTTTCCGTATCGTTGTCAGGTTCATTATCGGGATTGATAACCGTCACGTCGACGTTAACGTCGGGCGCTTCAATCTCAGTAACGTTAACCGTTACGTCTTCGTTCTCCATTACAGTTCCACTTTCTATTAGTTAGTGTGACCACTAAACCTCAGTACCCTAGAATGAGGTCTAGGCAGTCGGTTCCTACATCAATTCTAAGGGACCGCGAAACGAAAGGCTAGCCAATATGTCCAACACCTCCACCGAAATTACGCGTACGACGCGCCTCTACAACGACGACGTCCTTGCGTCAATTAGCACGTTTCAGGACGCGCTTAATGCGACAGCGGCGTTCGGCGGCGTAGAGGATTTTTCCCAGTACGGCAGCGGCTTTGACGTTCTCCCGACCGCCGACAAGGCGCGACTCGTTGGAGTACCGTTCGTCATCCTGTCTTGGAAGTTCAGCGAGGGGGACAACGGTGAGTTTGTGTCTGCCGAAATTGTCACCCGCGCCAACGAGAAATTGATCATCAACGACGGATCGACCGGTATTAGAGCACAGTTGAAGCGCGTTGCCTTGTCGCGGCTCGAACGCGGTGCGGACGACGCGAGTTCGCGGGCAAATCTCCTGGTCTCCAAGGGGCTGACTGTTTCGCGCTATCAATACGCGGATGACAAGACAGGTGAACTTCGCAGCGCGGAAACGTACTATCTCGCAGGATAAAGTTTTCCAGTAGAAAGGGCAGACAGGACTAAGAAACCTGTCTGCCCTTTCTACACTCCACTAGTAGACAAGCGAGCCCCATCGAGGTGAACAGCTTTGAAAAACAAAGCGCCAATGAACTTTGGTCAGCTACTCACGCAAAAGATAACTCAGGCCGCTACCATCCTGAAGCCAGACCGGCCGGAATGTCGCAAGGCGCTTATGACGCCATTTACTATCAATTTTGGGTGCAAGAAGATAATCCTGTCGGATACCGGGGAGTTGATGCGGACAAGGGAACGTTGCAAGAATATTGGTTCTGTGTCGCGGCAGGCGACTACGCCATGACGGACGCGGAATATTATGAAAGATACGGTGAGCCGGAATGAAACAAACCACGGTACCTGCCGAGCGGTTGAAGACTCGTTATGCCCGGTACAACTCAACTTCAGCCGGTAAAGCACGCCGACGCGCTTACCGTCACAATAACTCTAAATGGGAAACCGACGTCCATTATCTTTCCCGACCTGTAGTTGCGTTCGATGGGGAGGGGGTGACCGGGGATGACGGTATCCACCGGTATACAACCCTTGCGGCAATGTCATCGGAAACGATGGAGTATGTTGCCATCGCCAACCCTGGCGGTATCCCTACAGAGGATTGTTTTAATTTCATTATCGAACAAGCCAATAACACGCCTAACGCTATCTCCATCATTTACGGAGGTAGCTATGACTTCAACATGTTCCTAAAGGATTTTACGGAACACGCGGCACGCCAAATCTACGAACGCGACTTTTACCGTTGGCGCGGCTACAAACTAGGTTGGAGACGAGGCAAGACTTTCTACGCCAAAAATCTACATACCGGGGACAAGGTTACTGTCTATGACGTAGTATCTTTCTTTCAAACTTCGTTCGTTCGCGCTTGCGATTCCTACTTAGGCACCGACTGGGAAAACCGCGACGGTATCATCGAATCAAAAGCGCGGCGGGGAACTTTCACCGACGACGACGACATTACCGACTACAACCGTAGTGAACTGGTCAACCTTATTCGCTTGTTCCAAGAATTACGTAAAAGGCTCAACAAAGCCGGACTACGTCCCGCACGTTGGGATGGCCCAGGGGCAGTTGCAGCAGCGTTATTGAAACGCGAAAAAGTAAAAGAATGTATGGCAGTATCCCCCCACCCGGTAGCGCGTGCGGCACGCTACGCCTACGCGGGAGGACGTTTCGAGGTTATCCTGTTCGGGCATTCTCTATCCCCGGCTTGGGAGTATGATATCAATTCCGCCTATCCTGCCGCGTTGCGAACCGTGCCCGATTTGACCGATGGCAGGTGGATTCATACCGGTTTCGGCATTGTTCCTGAAGCAGAGTTCTCCTTGGTTCGAATCCGTTCCGAAGCGTACCGGCGCGAGCTACCTGCCCCGCTGTTTGCGCGACTGAAAAACGGTTCCATAGGCTATCCGATGAACGTTGAAGGTTGGTACTGGAAGCCGGAATATGACGCGACCGTGGCTTATCAAAAGGCAGGATACGGGCAACATGTCATTCTCGAATCCTGGCAATTCATCCCCAACCCAGGTGCTCGCAAACCGTTCGCGTTCATCGACGCACTCTACAAAAAGCGGCAAGCATTGAAAGCCGCTGACGACGGCGCGCATGTCGGAATCAAACTAGGGTTAAACAGTCTGTACGGTAAGCTAGCGCAACAAGTAGGCGCGCGACTTAAAGACGATGGAACGTGGCGAACTCCGCCGTTTCATCAGATTGAATGGGCCGGATACACGACTTCATGGTGCCGCGCCAAGGTTCTTATGGCGGCGTTGCAAAATCTGGAATCTGTTATCGCGTTCGAGACTGACGCGCTGTTCACATCGGCCCCACTAGATGTACCGATTAGCGAAGAATTGGGGGACTTTGGACCTATCGAGTTCACGGACCTAACCTATGTACAATCCGGTATCTATTTCGGTAACAAAAGCAATGGGAAGGTTGCCAAATCTCGAGGTGTCGATCTAGGTAGACTCGACCGGGCAACCGTGCTCGAACGGTTCCGCCAGCTTGTCGCGGCTGATCGTGAAGTGACGGTGAAGCTATCCCGCTTCGTAACTATCGGCTTGGCACTAATGCAAAGCTTTGCTCGATGGCGTAAATGGGAAACTGTCACCAAGACTATCGGACTCGAACCGGAAACGAAACGAATACATGTACCGCTGTGCAACAATTGCCGTCCTGGCAGGATGGAGCTAGACACTTGGCACTACACGTTGTGTCCCTATATGGGGCTAATCAAATCCGCAGAATACCCCGTAATATGGTGCAACCCCGACCCCAACATGGACAAGCTAGATGAGTTCCGCAACCGCGAACAAGAATGGGAGTAAACATGTACTTTGAATCTGAACCCGCCTGCCTGTACGACACGCGATTTACATCCGACCTTCCCCGAAACGACACGTTATATGAGGCGCAAACCATGATCAACCTATGTCTCACCTGCCCGGCGTTGCGAGAGTGTCAGCGTCTACGCGACCGCGAATTAGTCGAGGAGACTGATTACCAACGCCGTTACCCCGGATGGTCCGTCATGGGCGGAGACGTCCACCCGCGACACGCCGACCTTAGACCTTATCTCAAACTTGCGAGCCCCCGAACCGATGCACTAAACTGAGTTGTAAGGCAACAACGCCTGAACCGAAAGGAACCCACAATGGCACTCACCCGTACCGCAGTCCCCGACGTCCCCCGCGCCAAGTCCGGTCGCCAGGCCGACCCTGAGTTGGTCGAGGCACTGAAGATTCTCGCCGCCGAAGTTGAAAACTCCACCACCGGCCGGTCCGAAACCGCGTTCACCACGGACCCAGCCAAGTACACCGGCGACGACGATGTCAAGCGCGCCGCCAACGTCATCCGCTCAAACGCTCTCGTTGCCGGAATCTCAGCAACCGTCATCGCAACCGTCGATGAGAAAAAGGGCTCTTACGTGCTGACGTTCTGGGGAGTCCCCCGCCGAACCAAGCGACGCAAGGCCGCTGCCGACCAGGACGCCGACTGAAACATAACAGATTCATAACAGTTTCATAACGACCCGCGATCCCCTACCGAACCCCGGTAGGGGATCTGCTATGCTCAAACCATGAGCAACTACACCACTAACACCGAGTTCATCGCCCGCGAACTGCACCCCCTCGTGAGCGATCCCACCCTCTACAGCTGGGAAGAAATCTGGGGCTTTCTCCGCGAGCATGACGCTATCGTGTACGAGCCGGAGTCCCAGACGTTCCACTGGAACGACGTCAGCGACTACATGCAGACTCCCGGCGTGCTCTACCGCCTGCTTGATTCCTACGCTCTCGACTGCATCGTCACCGAACAACGCTACGTCGGCGGGAAGCTTTGGACAAAGCGCATCAAGTACAACGCCGTCACCGGATGCGCTCGTCGTGTCTCCTACGCCACGGACAAGTTCATTGCGATCGCGATCTACGATACTGACGGAACGCGCTACGCTACCGCCGGAAACACTCGCGCTGGCAAGTCTCTACGCGATCCCGATACCGCTTGGGACAATGCGGAACAGGCGTGGAACCTCGCCTAACGCCCCCATCCCCTATCCCCCCGGCATTCCTGCCGGGGGGATTCCCTTTTTCCCGACCCCGTTTCCCCGCACCCAACCCCGCCGCATCCCCGCACCGAATTACCGGCCCATTGCCGCGCCGGGATAACGTTGCGTTGCCGCGCCGAAT
>RRZU012234472.1_pt1 | contig 15426 bp, 14 predicted proteins | sample 2165561 | NCBI WGS metagenome assembly RRZU01 (sample SAMN10456909, study PRJNA506462) | wastewater metagenome | isolation source: wastewater sludge | place: USA: Moscow, Idaho
AAAATTTGAGAAAAAATATTTTGAAAAAATTATAAAAACACTTTCTCTACAAAAAAATTATGAATTTATTATTGATATCCAAGTTCTTTAAATAACTGAATAAATGACTATCATCTTGATAAAATAGTTCAAGATTTCAATGAATACGATACTATTATTTTTGCATATGAAAACAGTGAAAATGCACAAAATGTACACAAACTAATAACTGAAAACACTAAAAATATATTGTATATTATAGGTCCAGAAGGTGGAATAACAGAAAATGAAGTTGAGTATATGAAATCAAAAAATGCACAAGAAATCAGTTTGGGAAAAAGAATATTAAGAGCAGAAACAGCAGCTATTGTTTTGGGAGGGATACTTGCAAATGTCTGTGAATAAAACAGTCGCATTTTACACACTTGGGTGTAAAGTAAATCAATATGAAACTGAAGTAATAAAAAAAGATTTTATAGAAAATGGATATTCAGAAGTAGAGTTTGAAAAAATATCAGATGTTTATGTTATAAATACATGTACAGTAACAAGTGTTGCAGATAAGAAAAACAGAAAAATGATTAGACGAGCTAAATCAATTAATCCTAATGCAGTTGTTGTAGTAACAGGATGCTATGCACAAACAAATAATAATGAATTAAGCAAAATGCTTGGAATAGACTATATAATAGGAAATACAAAAAAAGAAAATGTTTATGACATTGTTTCGAAAGAACAAGAAAAAATACAAGTAACAAATATATTTGAAGATAGAGAGTATAGTCATAAAAAGTATTCAACCTTGAGAGAAAAAGCAAGGGCATTTGTTAAAATACAAGATGGATGTAATAAATTTTGTTCTTATTGTAAAATACCGTATGCAAGAGGGAAAAGCAGATCAAGAGGTATTGAAAATATTATGGAAGAAATACAGGAACTTTCTAAAGAGGGGTTCAAAGAAATTATTGTTACAGGAATTAATATGAGTGAATATGGTCTTGATTTATTTCCGCAAACAAATTTTGATGATGTTTTAGAAAAAATATTAGCAATAGATGGGATAGAACGTGTTAGAGTAAGCTCTGTTTACCCAGATACATTAACAGATAAATTTATTTATTTATTGAAAACAAATAAAAAGCTTATGCCTCATTTACATGTGTCTATTCAAAATTTAGATGACATTATTTTAAAGAGTATGAAGAGAAGTTATAATGCACATTATGTTATAGAAATATTATCAAAAATAAAAAATGAAATACCGGATTTATCAATAACAGCAGATATAATAGTTGGATTCCCAGGAGAAACAGAAGAACAATTTCAAAATACAGTTAACAATGTTGAGCAAATAGAGTTTACAGATTTGCACGTTTTTCCTTATTCAGATAGAGAAAAAACAGCAGCTTCATTAATGTTAAATAAAATAGATCAAAGTTTAAAAAAAGAACGTGTTAGAAAAATAGAGAAATTGATGATGAATAAATCTAACGAATTTAGAAAAAAACAAATAGGAAAAGAGAGATATGTCTATGTAGAAGAAGTTAAAGATGGTTATGCTATAGGACATACAGAAAACTATTTAAAAACCAAAATAAAGTTAAATAATGAGATTATTAAGATTTCAGATACTTTAAAAGTAATTATAAAAAACTTTAAACAAGATACTTTAGAAGGAGAAATAATATGAGAAAATATTTAATGATTTTAGTAACTCTTTTATTTTTTATGGGATGTTCAGAAAATGTTCAGGATAAAAATAGAATTTTTAAATCAGGAGAAAAATATTATGTGTATTACGAAGGAAATTATATGGAATTACCTAGTAATATACAATTAACAAGTAAGAAACAATTGAAAGACTACTATACTGGTGGTATATTAGAAACATTAAATATAGATGTATTGAATAAAACAGAATTATTAAATGATTTAAATAAATATTTTCCGAAAGGCATAGATGTTACATCTAAATCTGAAAAAGTTAGTAGTTTAATAACAATACCTTTAGTAAAAAGAGATGGGAAACAGTATATAGATATTGTTAAATTTGAAAGTTTTTTAGCATCATTACCTAAAAAAATAAATAAAACAAAAGAGCAAGAAGATGCTACAATAACGAGAACAATAAATTTAAAAGGAAAGAAAATAGAGATATTGAATGCTGGAGGCAAAGATGGTTATGCAAAGCAACTAGGTGATATATTAGTTCAAAAATATGGTGTAGTTTATCATGCAGAAAATTATGAGAAAGCTCAAAATACAAATTATGTTATAAATCATAAACTTAGCAAAGAAGAAGTTGATGAATTAGTAAATTCATTAAATATGAAGCATGTAGAGATATTGAATAGACCAGATATAAAACCAGAAGCAGATCTTGTTATATTAACAGGAAATGAAGAAGAAATGACATTTTCGTTAGATATATTATCAGTATCAGAAAAACCATCAATATTACCAAAATTAACAGAATATAAACAAAATGTTAAGCAAGTAGATAAATATAAAGATGTAAATTTAAAAACTATGACTGAAAGTATATTATATTACCATCCTAATCAAATATATACAGCAAAAAGAATACAATCAAAGCTTGGTAAAATAAAAATAATAGAAGACACAGGATTAAATGATAAAATTGTTATTTTAACAAAGGAATAAAAATATAGAAAAGAGAGGAAATTACATGAAACTAGAAGAGAAAATAAACAAAATTGTAGAAATAATAGAAGATAAGAAAGGCCAAAATATTAAAGTATACAGTTTAGAAGGAAAATCACCATTTTTTGATTGTTCTATTATATGTACAGGTAGTTCATCAAGAAATATAGGAGCAATTGCAACAGAAATAAAAAAATCATTAGACGATATAAAAAGCATTGAAGGGTTAGAAGAGAGTAACTGGGTTCTTGTTGATTCAGGAGATGTTTTGGTTAGTATATTCTCAGAAGATGCAAGAGATTATTATCAGTTAGATGATTTCTATGGAGAAGTATAAAAATTTCACTGTAAAGGTTAGACTATGAGACGAGAGATAGATGTAGAAGATAAGAATATAAGAAATAATATTTTTATAGGGATAGTTGCATTTTTTATATGTTTACTTGTTTTAAGATTATTTTGGTTACAAGTGTTAGAACAAGCAATATATAAAGAAAAAGCATTAAAGAATAGAGTTAGAACAAATGTTATAAAAGCATTTAGAGGACAAATATTCGATAAAGATGGGAAAATACTTGCTCAAAATACAACAGGATATCAATTAATACATAGAGATACTAGAGTTTTAGGTAAAAAAGATATAGAATTATTAAATAAATTAATTAATATATCAGATGATAATAGAAATATAATTTTATCTAAAGAAAAAAAAGATAGACAATCTAAAGTTAAAGAAATATTGTTTGATATTGATGAAATAGCAAGTATATCTGGATATGCTAAAGATTTTATATTAGATAGATTTAAAAAAGCACCAATATTAGGTTATGATAAAACAATAGTTGTAATAGAAGATTTAGAAAAAGATATAGCACTTAAATCTATAGAAAAATTACATAACAATAGAATAGATATAGTAGAATATAATAAAAGATATTACCCAGAAAAAACACTAGCTTCCCATGTTATCGGAAATGTAAAATCTATTAGTGAAAAAGAATATGAAGCCTTAAAGGACAAAGGTTATCGTAAAGATGATATGATTGGTAAAAAAGGTGTAGAAAAACAATATGATTTAGCGGTAAAAGGAAAAGATGGAGAAGAAAGTGTAGAAGTTGATGCGCATGGAAATATAGTAAATAAAGTATCATCTAAAGAAAGTATAGCAGGAGACAATATTTATTTATCTATAGATTTGGACTTACAAAGATATATGACAGAACAATTTGAAGGAAAAACAGGAGTCTTTATTGCATTAGATGCACAGACTGGGAAGATATTGACATATGTTAGTAGCCCAGAAATAGATTTAAACATGTTAAGTTCTAAAATATCTGATTCGGATTGGAAAAAATTAGTTGAATCAAAAGAGAAACCCCTAGTAAATAAAGGTATTTCTGCATTATATCCACCAGGATCGACATTTAAAGTAATTTCAGGATTGGCAATATTAGAAAATGGAATTAGCCCAACAGAAACTGTAGTGTCAACAGGTGCATATAGATTTGGAAGAGTGACATTTAGAGATTCGCATACTGGTGGTCATGGAGTAACAAACTTCGCAAAATCAATAGAAGAATCTGTAAATACATACTATTATATATTTTCACAAAAAGTTGGAAGAGATAAAGTGATTCACGAAGGCCAAATATTTGGAATAGGTCAAAAAACAGGAATAGATTTACCAAGTGAGTTAAGCGGTGTATTACCAACACCTGAATGGAAACAAAAGAGAATTAAAGAAAAATGGTTACCTGGAGATTTAATAAATATGTCTATAGGTCAAGGATATGTACTAACAACACCATTACAAATAGCGATGGTATATCAATCAATAGCAAATAATGGAGTTATGGTATATCCAACAGTAGTAGATAGATTTGTTTCATATGATGGAAAAGTTAGAAATAATGGAACAAAAGTTAGAAAAAAATTAGAAGTAAGTGATAAAAACTTAAAACTTGTACAAGAGGCACTAAAAAGACCAGTTGCTTCAAATGGCGGAACAGCGAGAATACTTTATATACCAGGCTATCCTGTTTCAGCAAAAACAGGAACTGCACAAAATACAGGATTTTCAGATAATCATTCGTGGATAGCTGGATATTTCCCATCAGACAAACCTAAAATAGTATTTGTGTCGATAGTTGAAGGTGGAGGATACGGAGGAGTAGCATCTGGAATGTTAGCAAAATCATTTATAGAGAAATATAGAGATAAGTATGAGTTTAAGAAAAATATTGCTGAAGAGTCAAAAGAGAAGGAGAAAAGATGAAAGAGGAAAACGAACAAGCAGAAAAGAAATTAGAAATAAATGAGAGTAACATAAATAATAATGATAATATAAATAAGCCTAAAACAAAAAGAAAGTATACAAGACCATATAAAAAAATAAACAAAGCAACTGAAATAATAAATAATAACTCAGAAACAGCGTATGTAAAAAAAGGTAAATCAAATGATCAAGAAGATAAAATGTATGTAATACCTTTAGGTGGAATAGAAGAAGTTGGAAAAAATATGACAGCATTTCAATATAGAGATGAAATCATTGTTGTAGATGCAGGGTTAACATTTCCAGATGACGAGCATTTAGGTATAGATGTTATAATACCAGATTTTACTTTTTTAGATAGTAATAAGGATAAAATAAAAGCATTATTACTTACACATGGACATGAAGATCACATAGGAGCAATCCCATATTTTTATCAAAAATTAGGATCAAGTATACCTATGTATGGAGGGAAATTAACATTAGAATTAGCAAAAGCTAAATTTGAAAGAAAAGATGCTAAATTACCTAGAGAAAAAGTTATAAAAGGTAGAACAAAAGTAAAAGTATCTAAATACTTTACTGTTGAATTTATAAGCGTTACCCATAGTATAGCAGATTGTTATGCAATATGTATAAAAACTCCAGCGGCAACAGTGTTGCATTCAGGAGATTTTAAAGTTGATTTGACACCTATTGATGGAGAAGGATTTGATTTTGCTAGATTGGCACAATTGGGAGAAGAAGGTGTTGATTTACTATTATCAGATAGTACAAATGCTCAAATACCTGGATTTACACCATCAGAAAGAACAGTTGGTGAAAGTATAAAAGAAGAATTTGCAAGAGCACAAGGAAGAATAATAATAGCAGCATTTGCTTCACATGTTCATAGATTACAACAAATAATAAACATTGCAGAAAAATATGGAAGAAAAATAGCAGTTGATGGTAGAAGTATGATTAAAATATTTGAGATATGCTCAAATTTAGGATATTTAAAATTATCAAAAGATATAATGGTAGATATAGAAAAAGCAGAAACATTACCGCAAAATCAAGTTGTTATATTGTGTACAGGAACACAAGGAGAACCATTAGCGGCGTTGTCAAGAATAGCTAGTGGATCACATAAGCATATTTCATTAAGAGAAGGAGATACAGTTGTTATATCAGCAACGCCTATTCCTGGAAATGAAAAAGCAGCATATAGAAATATTAATCAATTACTAAAAAAGAATGCGAATGTAGTCTTTGAAAAAGTTGTAGGAATACATGTTTCTGGACATGGATGTCAAGAAGAACAAAAGTTAATGTTAAATTTAGTAAAACCTAAATTCTTTATGCCTGTTCATGGAGAATTTGTTATGTTGAAAAAACATAAGGATTTAGCAGTAGCTACAGGGATGAAAGAAGAAAATATTAGACTTGTCGAAAATGGATTTAAAATGGAATTATCAAAAAATAACTTTAGATTATCAAGTAAAGTACCTAGTGGAATGACATTAATTGACGGATCAGGTGTTGGAGATATAGGAAATGCTGTATTAAAAGATAGACAAAGTTTAGCAGATGATGGAATAGTAATTATATCGTTATCACAGTATAAAACAGGATTATTTAATAAACAAGTAGAACTTGTAACAAGAGGATTTATATATAATAAAGAATCTGAACAATTAATATCAGAAACAAAAGAGTTAATAGTTCTAGAACTGAATAATTGTGAAACAAAAGGTATTAAAGAAATAGGAAAAGTAAAACAAATACTAAGAGCAAAAATAGGAGATTTCTTGTATAAAAAAACAAATAGAGAACCAATTATTTTGCCAATAGTGATGGAGGTATAATGACACTTTCTAGTAAAGAAAGAGCATTTTTAAAAAAATTAGCTCATAATGTAGATCCTGTAGTAAGGATAGGTAAAGACGGAGTAGATGATTTGTTAGCAGAAAATATTGCAAAAGCCGTTAAAAAAAGAGAATTAATAAAAGTAAAAATATTACAAAATTCAGATGTTAAATTAACAAGAGAATTAGCTGAAGAAATAGCTAAAAAAACAAAATCAACATTTGTTGATTCAGTAGGTAGAGTAATTATATTATTTAAACCAAATGACAAAGATGGAAAGATAGCAAAGGAATTTAAAGAATTTAAAAGCATAAAAAGGAGATAATAATTAATGAGTCATGGTATAGTATTTGGAAATAGGTTACTAGATATAGTTTTAATATCAACATTTGCAGCTCAATTTTATAAAGTATTTGTACCTGTGATTAAAGGGAAAAGACCTCAATGGATAAGATTATTTCAAACAGGTGGAATGCCTAGTTCACACGCATCTACAGTCATAGCATTATCAACATCTGTTGCATTTTTAAAAGGTATTACTTCATTAGAATTTGCAATTTCTATGGTTTTCTCAAGTATAGTTTTATATGATGCAACAGGAATAAGACGTGCAGCAGGGGAACAAGCAAAAGTTGTTAATAAATTAGTAGATAATATTGAACGAAGAGAAGGAATTGAAATATTAGAAAAAGATTTAAAAGAATTTTTAGGACATACTCCAGTAGAAGTATTCTGGGGTTGTATCCTAGGAGTAATTATTGCATTTGTATTTAAAGGTTATTTATTAAGTTAATAAGAGGACAAACAATGGATATAAAAAATAAAAATATTCAAGAACTTGAACAGTGTGCATCAAAAATTAGAGATAAAATAATAGATGTAGTTGGTAAAAATGGGGGACATTTAGGTTCTAATTTAGGTGTTGTAGAGTTATCTATTGCGCTACATTATGTTTATAACTCTCCCAAAGATAAAATAGTATGGGATGTAGGACATCAATCGTATGCACATAAGATTTTAACAGATAGAGAAGATACGTTTTATACGATACGTTTAAAGAATGGTATAGGTCCATTCACAGATCCACAAGAGAGTAAACATGATCAATTTATAAGTGGACATGCAGGAAATGCAGTATCAATAGCAAAAGGATTAGCAATAGCAAATCCTCAGGATGATGTTATAGCTGTCATTGGAGATGCATCATTTGCTAATGGTACTACATTAGAAGCATTGAATGATTTGAGTGGACAATATAAAAATTTAACAATTATTATAAACGATAATGAGATGTCTATTGGAGAAAACGTAGGTGCAATAGCTAGTGTCTTTAACAGAGTCTTTAATAGTGGTAAGTATTTAAAGTTAAGAGGAGACACTAGAATATTTTTAGGAAAGAAAAAATATACTAAGAAAATTATAAAACCTATAGAAAAAATTGAAAACTTATTTCGAAATTTAGTTACACCATCAGGTTTTTTTAATATGATGGGTTATGATTATATAGGACCAATGAATGGTCACAACTTAGAAAATTTAATAAAAATATTAAAAGATAATAATAAAGATAGGGCTAGAATTATTCATATTAAAACACAAAAAGGAAGAGGATATACACCGGCTTTAAAAGATCCTGAAAATTTTCATGGAATATCTGCATTTAATATAGAAACAGGAGAAGTTAAATCACAAAATACAGAGATATATTCAAATATATTTGGAGAAAAAATTATAGATTTAATGAACAAAGATGATAAGATATATGCATTTAGTGCAGGAATGATAAAAGGAACAGGATTAAAAAAAGCGAAAGAACTATTTCCTAATAGAGTGATAGATACAGGAATGACCGAAGGTCATACGGTATCAATTGCTTCTGCAATGGCAAAGAGTGGGATAAAACCATATGTAGTTATATATTCAACATTTTTACAAAGATCATATTCTCATATATTACACGATGTATCAATATTAAATTTACCTGTAAGATTTATAATAGATAGAGCAGGAATTGTAGCAGATGATGGAAAAACACATCAAGGAATATATGATATTGCTTATCTCTTAACTATTCCAAATGTTGATATAGTTGCACCAACAACTAAAAATGAATTAGATAAAGTATTAGAATTTTCTACTAATATAGAAAACCCATTAGCTATTAGATTTCCCAAAGAAGTTCCATATAATCATGAAGATCTAAAATATGAATATGGTAAATGGAATGAAATACAAAAAGGAAATGAAATAGCTATTATTGCATGTGGTGCAATGTTTTATGAAATTATGAATATAAAAGATCAATTACTAAGTAAAGTGAATGCAACAATAGTTAGTGCAGCATGGATTAGACCATTTGATAAAGATTATATCAATAATGAATTTAAAAAATATAGAAAAATTATAATTTTAGAAGATGGTATAATAAAAAGTGGATTTGGAACAGAAATATTAGAATATGTTAGTGATAATAATATAAAAACACCAATAATAAGAATAGGACTTGATCAAAAACATTTACATCACGCAAAGCGAAATGAAATATTAGAAGAAGAAAATTTACGAGGAGAAAATTTATTAAATAATATATTGAACAGACTTTAGCAATATATTATATACAAACTAACTAATCAAAGAGGTAAAATGAAAAAAAGAATAGATTTATTATTAGTTGAAAAAGGACATTTTGAGACTAGAGAAAAAGCAAAAAGAGAATTGATGGCAGGTAATGTTCTAGTTAATGAAAAAGTAGAGACAAAAGCTGGAACAATGTTTAAAGATGATGAAAATCTAATTATAAGAATAAAAGACAGGTTAAAATATGTAAGTAGAGGTGGATTAAAACTAGAAAAAGCCATATTATATTGGAATTTAGATTTAAAAGATAAATTAGTGCTTGATATAGGTGCATCAACTGGGGGATTTACAGATTGTGCGTTACAAAATGGAGCAAGTTTAGTTTATGCAACAGATGTTGGAACAAATCAATTAGATTGGAAGTTACGTAATAATGATAACGTAAAATCAATTGAAGAAAAACATATAAAAGATTTAACAAACAATGATACAAATAATATATTATTTGATTTTATAGTCATAGATGTTTCATTTATTTCATTAACTAAAGTGATACCATATTTAGAAAAATTTCTTAGTGAAAGTGGATATATTATTATGCTAATTAAACCTCAATTTGAAGTTGGAAAAGAGAAAATTGGCAAAAATGGTATAGTAGTTGAAGAACAATATCATGATGAAGCAATAAAAAAAGTAATTTCATGTATAAAAGAGTATAAATTCAAATTAATAGATATAACAGATTCACCAATAACAGGATCAAAAGGAAATAAAGAATTTTTATCATTAATAAAAAAAGATTTATAGAAAGAGAGATCATGTGAAATTAAAAAAAAATTTTTTGTATTTAGTATTAGGATTAGTACTTGTTAGTATACCATTGTATTGCACAACAGAAAAAAAAGAAGCTAAGCAAGCAACTGTACAAGAAGCAGCAGGATATTTTAAAGATATTTCAGAATTAAATAAAATAGTTGATACTATAAATTTAGTAGAAAATTTATTTGTTGGAAAAGAGACACCATCAAAAGAAAAAATGTATGAGTCAGCAATTGCAGGAGTAATTAATAGCTTAAATGATCCGTATTCAGAATATTTATCAAAAGAAGAATTAGTTTCATTCGATGAAGATTTAAATGGTAATTATGTTGGTGTAGGAATGTCTATAGATAAGAAAAAAGGGGCACCATTAATCGTAACATCTCCATTTATAGGAAGCCCAGCAGCAAAAGCAGGAATTAAAATAGGAGATAAAATAGTAAAAATAGACGGAAAAGATATACTACAATTAACAGCGACAGATACAGTTAAGATGTTAAAAGGAGAAAAAGGAACAAAAGTAAAAGTTGATGTTGTTAGAGAAGGTGTAGATAATATAATGACATTCGAACTAACTAGAGATAATATACACTTAGAATTTGTAGAAAGCAAGATGTTAGAAAATAAAATAGGGTATGTAAGTTTATTAAGATTTGGAGATAATACAGGTGATGCAATTAAGAAAAAAATAGAAGACTTACAAAAACAAGGAATGAAGGCGTTAATTTTAGATTTACGTTCAAATCCAGGAGGATCATTATTAGAAGCACAAGACATATCTTCTTTATTTGTAAAAGAAAATTTAATAGTATCACTTAAATACAAAGATGAGTCAAAAAAAGATTATAATAGAACATTAAAGAATTTAGGCGATTATCCATTAGTTGTTTTAGTAAATGGGGGAAGTGCATCAGCATCTGAAATTGTAACAGGAGCAATAAAAGATTATAAAAGAGGATTAATTATAGGAAAGAAAACATTTGGGAAAGGGGTTGTGCAACAAGTGATACCATTAAAAGGTGGAGATGCAATAAAACTTACCATAGCACAATATTTTACTCCTAAAGGAAATTATATTCATGAAAAAGGAATAGAACCAGATATAGTAGTTGATATGGAAGAATTATTAGCTATAAAAGGATATGCGAATGATTCAGAAGAAGCTAAAAGAAATAGAATGAAGGATATAGAAGAGATTATAAAAAAAGAAAAAGGTGACGTAGAAGCTAAGAAAATAATTGAAGCAGGAGATGTTCAATTAGATAGAGCTTTAGTAGAAATAAAAAAAATGTTAAATAAGAAGTAGGAGTATTATGCTATATATAGTAGGAACACCTATAGGAAATCTAGAAGATATAACATATAGGGCAGTGAACACACTTAAAGAAGTAGATTATATATTTGCTGAAGATACACGTATAACAAAACGTTTGTTATCACATTATGAAATAGATGTAATAGTTTATCAATATCACGAACACAATAAAATCCATCAAATTAAAAATATAATTACGTTATTAGAAGAAGGGAAAAAAATAGCATTAGTAACAGATGCTGGAACGCCTTGTATTTCAGACCCAGGATTTGAATTGGTAAACGAAGCACATAAAGCAAATATAGAAGTTATTGCTATGCCGGGAGTATCTTCAATAATAACAGGAGCCAGTATTTCAGGATTAGATATGAGAAGAATGGCATACGAAGGATTTTTACCTAAAAAGAAAGGTCGCCAAACATTATTTAAAAAATTAATTTCCGAAGAAAGAACAATAATAATATTAGAATCACCGAATAGAATATTGAAAACACTAAAAGATATAAATGAGTATTTAGGAAATAGATACATAGTAATCACAAGGGAGTTAACTAAAATATATGAAGAAGTTATTCGTGGTAATGTTCAAGATATAATAGAAAAACTAGAAAAAAAACCAATAAAAGGAGAAATAGTTTTATTTATTAGATCAAAATCAGATGACGGTAATTATTTTAAAGAAATAAAAGAAGAAGAAGAAAACTAGAAAAGAGGAAAAGATGAATATAAATTGGTATCCTGGTCATATGAAAAAAACTAAAGATCTAATTGTTGAAAATTTAAAAGTAGTAGATTTAGTTATAGAGATACTAGATGCTAGAATACCAATTTCTAGTAAAAATCCAGATATAGCAAAATTATCAAAAAATAAAAAAAGAATTGTTGTATTAAATAAAGTCGATTTAGTAGAAGAGAGAGAATTAAAAATATGGGAACAATATTTTATTGACAATAATATAACAGATTATTTTTTAGCAATAAGTGTAGAAAAAGGAACTAATATCAGTGAATTAAGAAGAATAATTAAAAATATCTATCTTGAGAAATTAGAAAAAATGAAGAAAAAAGGATTAAGAAAAACTGAAGTTAGAATGATGATAGTTGGTATTCCTAATGTTGGAAAGTCAAAATTTATAAATAAATTTTCTAGTAAAAACAAAGCAAAAGTTGGAAATACACCGGGATTTACAAGAGGAAAACAGTGGATTAAAATGGATGAAAATACAGAATTATTAGATACACCAGGTGTACTATGGCCTAAATTTGAAGATAAAGAAGTTGCATATAATCTAGCAATAACAGGATCTATAAAAGATAATGTGTTACCTTTAGAGGAAGTAGCAATACATTTTATAAATAAATTGAAAAAAATGAATAAACTTGATAAACTTATAAAAGTATATGAATTGCAAAATTATATTAATGATGTAAATTTGGAAGAATTAGAAGCACATGAAATATTGACAATATTAGAAAAAAGACTAGGAATAACTAAAGTAGAAGAATATAATTATGAAAAAGTTTCTAGAGTAATATTAAGAGATTATCGAAGTGGGAAAATAGGTAAATTTTTATTAGAAGTGCCAAATAATATTTATTAAATATATTTTGTAAGAGGAGAATAAATGAGAATAGGTATTTTTACAGACACATATAAACCACAAGTAAATGGTGTTGTTAGTTCAATAGTAACATTGGAAAAAGAACTAAGAAAAAAGGGTCATAAAGTATATATAATTACAACATCAGATCCAGATGTAACTGAGGTTGAACCTAATGTTCTAAGACTACCAAGCTTAGAATTTAAACCTTTACCTCAATATAGATTGGGAATGCTTTATTCACCGAGAATAATTAGAAAAATAAGAGCATTAAGACTAGACTTGATACATTCACAAACAGAATGGGGAGTAGGAACATTTTCGAGATTTGCTGCAAAACAATTACATATACCATTAGTCCATACATATCATACGTTATACGAATATTATACACACTATATAACAAAAGGGTACTTTAATAGATCGTCAAAAAAGTTAGCACGTGAAATAAGTAAATTTTATTGTAATAAGTGTAATAGCTTAATAGTTCCTACAACAAAGGTCAAAAATATGATACTAAGCTATGGTGTTAAAAATAGAATATCAATTGTTCCAACTGGAATAGAACTAGATAGATTTTATAGATCAAATTATGATGCTAATAAAATATCTGAATTAAGAAGAAAATATGTTAGCGATGAAACACATTTATGTGTTTATATAGGAAGAATAGCAAAAGAAAAAAGCTTAGATATTTTGATAAAAATGTTTTCAAAAATTAAAAGAGATGACATTAAATTGATGATTGTTGGTAGAGGCCCGATATTAGATGATCTAAAAAATCAAACAAAAGAGCTCGGAATTAGAGATAAGGTTATTTTTACTGGTGAAATTCCATATGTTGAAGTAGCAAATTATTATCATATAGGTGATATATTTTTGAATGCAAGTATATCAGAAACACAAGGATTAACATATGTAGAAGCAATGGCAGCAGAAATACCAGTAAATGCTAGATATGATGAAAATTTAGTTGAATTATTGAAAAGTAATGAAGCTGGATTATTATATAATACAGAAGATGAATTTATAGATAATATAGAAAAAATAATAAATAACAAAGAAAATACAAAAAAAATGGTTCAAAATGCATTTAAAATATCACAAAACTTTACTGCACAAAAATTTGGAGATAGTGTAGAAGAAGTATATATACGAACAGTAAAGGAGTATGATAGAGTTGAAGATTTTGCTTTACTCAGAGGGAAAAAACTTATTCAGCAGATCAGGAGTTGGAAAGGCTTTAGAACATCAGATAGAGGCCCTTGGAATAAATAATATAGAATATACATTAGATGAAAATGATGATTATGATATAGCTCATATAAATACATTAGGCTATTCATCCTTGAAAGTTATGAAAAATGCTCAAAAAAAAGATAAAAAAGTAGTGTATCATACACATACAACATATGAAGATTTTAAAGGAAGTATTAAATTTAGTAATCAATTAGCTGTATTAATAAAATGTATAGCGAAAAAAGCATTTAATAAGGCAGATTTTTTAATATCTCCATCAGAATACACTAAAAACTTAATAGATACAAAGTATACACATGGAACAAAAGAGATTAGAGTTATTTCAAATGGGGTTAGCACAAAAAAGTTCACTAAAAAAGAAGAGTTGGCAAAAAAATTTTTAGAAGAATATAAAATAACAAAACCAATTATTATTACAGCAGGACTACCATTTGAGAGAAAAGGAATAAAAGAATTTGTTAAAATAGTTGAAATGTTACCAGAATATGAATTTTTATGGTTTGGATCATCAAGTATAAAGAAATTATTACCAAAAAAGATATCAAATATAATAGATAATCCACCTAAAAATTTGACATTTCCTGGGTTTGTTGATGGAGATATATTGCAAGGAGCATTTAGTGCAGCAAATGCCTTTTTATTTATGACATATGAAGAAAATGAAGGAATTGTAGTATTAGAATCACTTTCAGCAGAACTTCCAATAGTATTAAGAGATATTCCAGTTTACGAGAATTGGTTAGATGATAAAGAGAATTGTTTTAAAGCAAGAAATAATGAAGAATTTGTGCAATATTTAAAGAAACTTGTAAATAAAGAAATATCAAATGTTGATGAAATTATTAAAAATGGACGTAATGTGGCAATAGAACGTGATTTAGAGTATATAGGAAAACAGTACAAAGAATATTATGAATATATATTATCAAAATAAAAAAGGAGAATTTTTGAACTGACCCCAAAAAGTTAGACTTAACTTACTAATAAGGATTGACTTCTGTAAGAAGCAGGAGTTAATCCTTTTAATTTTTCCTTTATTCTTTTGTTGTTGTAATAATATATGTAATCTTCTATTGCTTCTTCCA
>RRZU010778803.1_pt1 | contig 15423 bp, 19 predicted proteins | sample 2165561 | NCBI WGS metagenome assembly RRZU01 (sample SAMN10456909, study PRJNA506462) | wastewater metagenome | isolation source: wastewater sludge | place: USA: Moscow, Idaho
GACTATGCAAAAACCTGCGGAAGTAGCCAGTATCTGGACATAAACCTTCTGCCTGAGCCGCAGGATGTTTACAAGGATGATGCCGACGGTGTGCGCACCTACGCGTTTAGCAGCAGGTATTCAGTCTATAAAGGGCGGCATGTCACTTTGAGCGGGCCGGATGTGGACCGAACTATATACCATGACTACATTTTTAACGTCATGATGAACCAGAAAGGCGAAGTGCTGGACTGCGACTATATTCATACAGAAAGTATAAGCGACACGCGAATTTCGAACGAAGGCTTCAAACTTCCCATTCTCATCTTTCGATAAGGGGCCAGCATCCACCCGTTGCTCAATACTGCCGCTTGAAGTAAATTTTTACCATGAATGGACCACAGCCCAACGAAAAGCACCCGATGAAAGGGTTCCCTCAGGTATCCTTCATCAAAAATTATTGCACCAACCCGAACGTCATCATCGGGGACTACACATATTACGATGACCCGGATGGCCCACAATGCTTTTTTGACAATATTCTGTACCATTTCGACTTTATTGGTGACAAACTCATCATTGGCAAATACTGCGCCATCGCCAGAAAAACCACCTTCATCATGAACGGTGGAAGCCACGCACTTGGCTCATTTTCAACCTATCCTTTCTACATCTTTGGGGCGGGCTGGGAGGCTGGCACCCCGCAAGATAATCTTAACCCCGCAGTTAAAGATACCGTTGTCGGCAATGATGTGTGGATTGGCTACAACGCAACAATTTTGCCCGGCGTGCACATTGGGCATGGTAGCATTATCGGGGCCAAATCTGTTGTGACAAAAGATGTGCCGCCCTACAGCATCGTTGCAGGCAACCCCGCACGGCTGATTCGCAGCAGGTTTGAGAGCAATGTGGTGGAACAGCTATTGGAGATTGCGTGGTGGGATTGGTCGCCAGAAAAAGTAACCAGAAACCTGCAAGCCATTGTGGGTTGTGATCTGAATGCACTCATAAACGCATCGTAGCCTTCGCCCGCAGTGCTGACGGCACGCTGGCTGCCATTAGATTCAGCTGCCGCAACCTTCATGCCATGCTGTTTACCCCTACCCCTCAAGAAACATGCGGTAAAATTTGCTGTTTCTGATGCTATCAAGCTCAGCGGGCACAAGCACTCTGTTGATGCTCACCTGATCGTTCTGCGCGAGTTTGAGGTAGTAGGGCGCGTAGGGGCGGTCTTTTTTTGTATGACCAGCACCGTGGGCTTGAGTGGCGATTTGTGATCCTGCTGGCACACAGGTCCGATTGTGCCGCTAGGGTGTAGCACTAGCATTTAGGGGCAAATTTTTAGCTGTGTCCTTATCTAGCAGAGCGGTGCAAGGCCGATGGCTGCAAGAAGCAGCCAGCAAAGTGCAACAGCAGGGTACAAGGCCGCAATCATAAACAATATGCATGGGGGAATTTTTGCAAGCAGCTCCGCCCGCCCTTTCAGCCTAAAAACATACAAATGCAGCAACAAGTATACAAATGAGGGCACAAGCCCCTGCACAGAAAGGGATATCATCGCAGCTGTTCGTCTTGGCAGCCATTCAAGCCCCATGGCGTCAGTGAGGTGTTTTGCATCCACAAGCATACCTGTGGAGCATAAAACGAGCGCCGCAACATAGAGCCACGGATTCCTTTCCTGCTTAAACAACGGCAGGCAAACAAGCATTCCAGCCATGCCCGCAGTCATAACCACCGCAGACGTGGTTTCCCGCATGAGCAGCCACCAGCCCAAAAATGCGATGATCAGCGCAACGATTACAGTCCAATGTGCCCGCAAGAAGGTTGACCTTTGTGCGTGTATGTCTGCTGGAGCGGGCATGCAGTTCTCCAATGCTGTTTTTTGTGTAAGCCGCAAAGCCATACGGTGTGCAAAAAAGAGTGCTTTACCCCTGTTGCTCAGCAAAAAAGCTGAAGGGTGGCGCCGTTGGCCGCCAACGTGCCCTGCAATTTATGGAACACTCATTTATATGGCAATAAAATATTTGTTTACAGATGTCCTGGTCAGGCAAAACGCTCCGACTATCCCGCGCTTGTCGGGGCGTTTTGCCTTATGTTCTGTGTGCTATTTTAGATGGATATGGGATTACTATGCATTACATGTCTGCAAGTGTGGGCAATCTTTCCGGCGCTTCAGGGCAGCACAAGAGGTTTCTCCTTGGTTGCGTATTCCTGGGCTTTTTGAAGAACTTCGGCAAAGTAGTGCTGACAGTTGTGCGTTGCTAAGCTGTACATCCGGTGGCCATAATCTTGTGTATCAATCGCTTTTAACTGAAGTTCTTCCCATTTGCGGTCTGTTTCAATCTTTGCTCAGTCAATGTATTCCTTGCGATACTTGGGGGACTCGACTTGATATTTATTCAAATTCTGCAAGGGTTCAGAAAAGACGCCGTCAGACGTCAGGCCAAAATTGCTGCCGTCGTTGCCAAGGAAGTGCATGTGGTCAAAGTGTAGGTCAGCCCCTGGTATTCTCTAGCCATACCATCCTGAAAAAAAACGTGATTCAAGAGGCCTAACCCCCATTTGATAATACGGGATTGTGGCATTGGGATCACTTGAATATGGTTGCAAACCTGTGTGATCGCCGTTGGCATGTCTTTCCACTACGTCAGCAACGCTAGCTGGATACATGCGCTCCTCTAGCGGAGCAGTTTGTGAAACAGGCATGGGGGCCTCAAGCGCTGTCTGTTGCCTGTTGGAAGGTATTGTTACCGCGGTTGCTGCGCCTTTGAATGTGAATTGCCCGTTGCTCAAACGCGGCTGGTCTGAAACGTCGTGCCCCATGTTTCTGGTGCTGAAATTGTTCGCTGCCATGTCTCCTCCTTAAAGGGTTTGGAGGAGATATAGCAGAGACGGGCGTTTTTGTAAGACTGAAACGTTTCAGTAGTTTTTTAATCATTTTGGGCTTGGAAATGATAATTTTTATTAAATTTAAAGCTAGTATTTTCAGGTAATTAGGCGTGCAAGCAGGGGCTGTTTTTGAGAGTCTGTGAATCTATTTTTTGATGAACATATTGGAAAAACTTTTTTTCAGGAATTTTTCTATGCTGGAAGAGGGCTTTTTGATCACCAATGGTTAGCGTGTTGCAATTTGGGGTGAGGATGAAATCATCAATTGATATGCACTGTTACACAAAAATTTCAGCATTTTGGCATGCGCATTGGCCTGTTTTTATCGCCCTAATGCTTACGTTTCTGGGGTGGATTTTTTATCAGGCAGAGGGAAGCTACATTGTTAATATCGCGGGTGCGGTAGGTCTTGTCATTTGCTTGCCGCTGTTCAAGTTTGAAAAAAACTGGTGGCTGTATGGTGCAGCATTTTTGCTTCCAGTTGTAAACGAAATTGGTCCAGCAGACGCTCGCTCCATTGCTGACTATTTGGGTTTAGAATGGCTACCTTCCAAAGTTGCCAGCCTTATATTTACCGCAACGCAAGGAGCTTTGATATCATTTGTAGCATTGCTGCTTGTGTATCTGCTTATTTTTAGATGGCAGGGCAGCGCTGCCATGCTGGTCAGGGTTCCCATTACCATATTCTTTTTGCTTGCAGCATTGACCCCTGCATTTATACTGATGTGGTTAATCCTGGGGCTTACAGGGATTTTTGGCCCGTTGTGATTGGGGATATTTGGACAACCTGTAGTGTTGATGCCAAGTCATCCCCACAGCTGGGGAGTAGTGGCTTATCATCGGCAGATATTTTGTCAGAGCCGTATGTTGCACAGATGTAAAAGCCGTGAGCAGCCCTTTTCAGGGCGTGCCCCACGCAAAAACCCCCGACCATCTTCCGATGATCGGGGGTTTTAATTACCTATCTGGTGGAGCTGAACAGAATTGAACTCTTGACCTCTTGAATGCCTTCAAGAGTCCTTCTGGCGCGTCACGCAGCCGCGCCGTATGGCGTCCTGCTTTCATCTCTCTCGCGCGCAATCCCAATGTCCTTTCGGGCTATCCCTCAAGAAACATACGGTAAAATTTGCTGTTTCTGATGCTATCAAGCTCAGCGGGTACAAGCACCCTGTTGATGCTCACCTGATCGTTTTGCGCAAGTTTGAGGTAGTAGGGAGCGTAGGGGCGGTCTTTTTTTTGTATGACCAGCACCGTGGGCTTGAGGGGCGATTTGTGATCCTGCTGGCAGACAATGCCTGTAGTGTCGTTGGAGAGGTGCACCACCGTGCCCACAGGAAATATGCCCACCAGTTTGATAAAGTGCTCTGCCATGCCCGGCTTCCACGCCTGACCAGAGTTCTTGAACAGCTTCTTCACCGCCTGTGCGGGGGGGATTGCGTTTTTGTACACCCGCGAGGAAGTGAGCGCGTCGTAAACATCGCAAATGGAAATGATGCTGCCGTGCATGCTTATTTCGTCGCCGCTGAGCTCATGCGGGTAGCCCGTGCCATCGTGCCGCTCGTGGTGGTGCAATATGCCGTCAAGAATAACGGAGTTTATCCATGGCAGGTCTCTGAGAATATCGTGGCCACGGCGCACATGCGACCGTATGATGGTTGTTTCCTGATGGTTGAGGGCGCGCGGGGCGTTTAAAACCTGTTGCGGCACAAAGGCCTTGCCGTAATCATGAAAAAGCCCGGCCATGCCAGTATTGAATGTTTCGTCCTCGTCCAGCCCCAGAAACTGCGAAAAGGCGATGGCAAAGATGGCAACATTAATGCTGTGCCGATAGGTGTAATCGCTGGTTTTTTTGATGGTTGTGATGAGCAGCAAGGCGTTGAAATTGCGGCGCAGGCTCTGCATGATTTCGCTCACCAGGCCCCGTAACCTTGAAACCTCAATGGCCCCCACCTTTTTTTCATGCATCAGGCTTTTGATGTAGTTGAAGGCATCAAAGTACAGATCGCGTGCGCGGCAAAGTTCTTCAGGCAGCGAGGTTTGTGGCTCGCCATGCAAGGTGTCGGTGAGGGGCTGCTGTGACCGTGCGGGATCATAGTAGACTTCGGTGTAGCCGCTGGCGATGATCTGCCTGATTTCTTCAGCACTTTTGATCACGCCGCATCTACCGTAAATATACGGGGCATTAATCCATGAAGAAGTAGGCGCAACTACCATCATTCCGGGTTGTAGCTGCGATACAGGTATCTTTACCGGCTTCATCAATTCTCCCGCAAAAGGCCAGCCCCGCATATCAGTATTGCCGGGGGTAGTTTGGATTTGTAGTAAACGAAATCGGATTACTAATCAGCCTAAACCGATTATTTATATCTATCAAATAAAAAATTGTTCTATAAAATATAGGAATCTTTTTTATTAAAACTGAAGCTTAGCCCAAGTGTGCTGGGGCACTGGTAAAGTCTAGCATTGAGCTTATTGCAAAAAAACACTGTTTGCGGGTGCCAAACCGCAAAAATTACAAATTCACGCAATTATAATGGTGGCATGCGCAAAAATTGCGGTCTGCCATCAAGGGCAAGCCGCAATAAGGCCAATGGGCATCAGGCAATTATGCCTGTCAGTGCGCCAGGATTATTTCTCTGACTTGTTGTCGCGGGGTACATCGCGTGAAGGTGTGCCCGGTATCCAGCCAAAACGCGATTGCACTTTGTCTTCTGTGCCGAGGGTGCGCGTCTTGATGATAGATATAATGATTGAGGCCGCAATAATAACGGCTGTTACCAGCAGCGCCAGTTCAATGGAAATTATTTTGGCATTAAACCATGCGTTGAGTATCATTTTTGCGCCAATAAATACCAATATCAGCGACAGGCCGTATTTGAGATATCTGAACCGGTGGATTATGCCCGCAAGTGCAAAATACAGGGCTCGCAGCCCAAGAATGGCAAAAACGTTTGATGTGTAAACTATAAATGGATCTTGGGAAACGGCAAAAATCGCGGGGATGGAATCCAGCGCAAATACAAGATCGGCAAGTTCTATGACAACCAGCACCATGAGAAGCGGCGTTGCGTACAGCTTGCCTTCTCTCCGCACAATAAAGCTGTTGCCCTCAAAGTCGCTAGTTACGCGAAACATTTTTTTAAATGCCCGTACAACAATATTGCCTTCAATATCTGGCTCACTATTGGCGGCAATCAGCATTTTAATGCCGGTAACCGCCAAAAAGCCACCAAAGATATAAATGACCCAGTGAAAGGCATTAAGTATTGATGCGCCCGCAAAAATCAACCCGGCGCGCATGATCAGCGCCCCGAATATTCCCCAAAACAAAACACGGTGCTGCAAATGCAACGGTACCAAAAAGTGCGAAAAAACCAGCACAAATACAAAAAGGTTATCAATGCTGAGGCTTTTTTCAATAAGGTAGCCAGTCAAAAATTCCAGGCTTTTCTGCTCACCGAGGCTCCATAAAATGCCACCCGCAAAGGTGAGGGCCAGCGCAAAGTATAAAAGGCTCATCCACAGTGCTTGTGCAACAGACAGCGTCTTTGACTTTTTGTGCAAAACACCAAGATCAAAAGCAAGAAGCAAGATGATAAAGATGTTGAAACCAACCCACATTGCGGCGGTATTCATAACACCTCCCGGGAATATTAGTTTTACGGTTTTATTGCACTTAAACAGTAGTCACAGTATGCTTAGATTTCCTGTATGTTAGGGGAAAAATATTTTTTTGCAACCTCACATTTTTAACTTGCCGTTTAAAGCCTTGTGCAAACACAATGCAAGGCATGCCAAAGCGGGCTTGAATGCAAGCCCCGATCTGGCCGACACAAAGCGCAATTTATTTAGCATATTGACAATAATAGTGATACTTGATTTTGTTCGTTACTAGCTCTTGTTTTAAGGTTCACTGGTTGCTGCTGCGTATGTGCTGCTTCTGGTTTAAGGCCAGACTTTGCGCATGCGTTCATTGCTTATAACCTTCAGATGTGAAGTGACGTTTGGCATGGCATCAGTGCGCATTTCCATATCCCGCCTCAAACCGGGCATGTTTGTGGTAGACGCCGGCATCTCCTGGATTGAAGAACCGCATCTTTATCAACAGGAAGGATTCATCACGTCTGAGGCCGAAATCAAGGCCATCAAGCGGCAAGGGTTTGCCGAGGCGTGCTATGATCCCACGCGTTCGCAAATCCAGTCTTCGCCAGAAGAAAAAACCGTGCCTCAAACCCCGCTCTCGGACGAAATTTATGTGGCGCGCGGGGCTTTTTCTGCGGCATACGGCCATGTACGAAAGTTTATGCAAAGCGCGGCCAGCGGCAGTGTTGAAGTTGCCGCAGTTGAACCCTGCCTCAGTTCCATAGTAAAAAGCGTTGCCCGCAACCGCAATGCGCTGCTATTGCTGGCAAATCTAAAAAATCTGGACGACTACATGTTTCGCCACAGCGTGAATGTGGCGATTTTTGCCGTGTCATTTGGGCAGTATTTGGGGCTGGAGGAAGAAGAGCTGCGTCTTATCGGCATAGCCGCCATGTTTCATGATTACGGCAAGGCGCTGTTGCCCGCCGCCATTCTGAACGCGCCGCGCAAGCTCAACGCCAGCGAAATGCAGATCATGCGCACCCATGTGGAGCGCGGTTACGAAAAGCTGAGAAGCTCTGGCAAATTTCCGCAAGAGGTATTGTCGGCCATTTTGCAGCACCACGAGCGACACGATGGCTCTGGCTACCCCTACAAACTTGCGGGTGACGATATTGGCCTTTACGGGCGCATCCTTTCCATTTGTGATGTGTACGATGCCCTGGCCTCCAAGCGGGTGTACAAAGACGCCATCCACCCCAAGCACGCGCTGGGAACCCTGTTTAAAATGAGCGAAAACGCCTGGGCCCCCGGATTTGCCGAGCATTTTATCAAGATGGTGGGCATTTTTCCCATTGGCACGGCGGTGCTGCTCTCTAACGGGCAAAAGGGCATTGTGTGCCATTCAGACCCGCTTTCGCCTTCGCTGCCCCGCGTGCTGCTGGTGCGCGACTGCGAGCATGGGGTGCGGCCCCTGCGATTGCTTGACCTTTCGCGGCAAAAAACCATTGGCGTCAACAGGTCGCTTTCTAAAACAGAAACTGCGTACTGGGATATTCCCACCTTGCTCGACGCCGCCAACGAAGAAGAAATGGCCTGAGCTACTATGGGCGTTGCGGCTCGGGCCTCACAACGTAACCAGTCAAACAGCGGGAGTCGGCATGGCGTGGATGTACCTTGTTCTGGCGGGATTTCTTGAAATCGGCTGGCCCATTGGGCTCAAGCTGGGCTGGACAGAAGAAGGCGTTCGCGTGCTTTGGCTGGGCTTTGCCATAGCCTGCATTTTGTTCAGCGGGTTGTTTTTGCTGCTGGCGCAAAAAGAAATTCCCATGGGCACGGCCTATGCGGTGTGGACAGGCATTGGCGCTGTGGGCACGTTTGTGGTGGGTATTGTTGCCTTTGGCGATGCGGCCTCAATCATGCGTATGGTATCTGCCGGGCTGATCATAGCCGGGGTTATCGGCCTCAAGTTTGCCTGATAAGCAGCACTGGCCATATTGAATGATCAAGGCGGGGGCCTGCGCTGTATGGTGCGCGGGCTCCCGCCTTTTCGTTGGGTAAAGCGCTGCGCGCGGCTATTTTGTGAGGCCTTTCAGCTCGGCATCGGTGCGGGCAATGGCAATGTGCGTGCCGGGTTTTATCAAGCCCAGAATCTTGACCATGGCGTCTTCAGAAACGCTGATGCAGCCAGATGTGGGCTTGCCCTTTGAACAGTGCAGAAAGATGGCCGAGCCTGCGCCGTTGACGATGTTGTCGGTATTGTACTCAATAACCGCCACATACTTGTAGGCCACGGTTTCACTGGTCAGGTCTTCGGCAGATTTCCAGTCCACAGGGGTCGTGTCCTTGGTCACCCACTGGTTGTAGAGGGTAGAGTCTACGTCATCCACCCACTGTTCGCCGCCTTGTAGCGGTGTGTAGTCAATGCTCACGGCGGGGGGCGTGTTCAGGCCAAAGCCGCGTCGTATCTCGTACACGCCCACGGGGGTTTTGCCGTCGCCCTCGCGCTTGTCGGTGTCACAACCGTTTCTGCCCACATAGGCATCTGTGCGCAGCAGTTCCTCGCGCTTGCCGTTGTTGGTGCCGTACACCACCAGGGTTCCCGTGGTGTCTGCCGCCACAACTTCAATCTCGATTTCTGCGGCACTGCATTGGCTAATGCCGTTGCTGCCGCAAAGCAGGCCAAAAAGGAATAGGCCAGCCATAATTAGAGCTTTTTGCATGACGCCTCTGATATGTTTGTGCAAGGTTATTGATGCAAACAGTGCGGGTGCGTGGCTATCAAAAATCTGTTGTGCTTGTGCGCAACAGTGCAGCGCGCAGGCGCAACATGATGATATTGCTATCTTGATTTACGGGCAGATTCAATAGGCGGTGCAGGGCGCTTGGCTGTGATTGCGCGGGGGCGCGTTATAATGCAAAAGCCCCGGCACTGTGAAAGACCGGGGCTTTGAGTTTGCCAAAGACAGTTGCTGGTAGGCTTTTGCCCAGTGTTAAATCAGTAGTCGGATATTTCCAGGTACACAAGGGTTTGATTCAAAAGCTGGTAGGCAATTTCGCCAAAGGTGATAGGCCCCACAAAAGCGCCAGTTTTTTTATTTTCAAGATTCGAGAACAGATAGTTCAGAATACAGTTGCACGAACATACAACCTTGTTCGTATCCGTGCCCATAAGCTTTTGCACATGCGTTTCAAAGGCTGCCACATAGTCTGCAATGGGCTTTGCATGTTTATAGCGTATGCCGCTAAAACCCGGGGCGTAGAAGCGCACGGTGCTTTCCTTTTCGTCCAAGCCCTGAAAACTGATGTTGATAAGCGCGCCGTAATAGTCGGCCACAATGGGCAGCCGAGTGTCGAGCTTGTGTTCCCTGAGGTAGGCGGCAAAGTTTTGGGGTGCACCATTGACCATCACATCCTTGGCCGAAAAGCCGTCGGATGAAAAGGTGAGGGTGTCGCCGTCGCCCTGCTCAAAAAGATTGATGATGCCGATTTCTGCCAGTTTGCCGGGTTTGAGCTCGGCCCGCAAAACCATTGCGCCGTCGTCGGTCATGGTTCCTGTGCTGCCGTTGAACACCTTTGGAGTCTTTTTGCCCAGATCGTCGAGATGCACGCCCGTAATCCAGCCAATGAGCGGCGAAACTCCAAATGACTTGTAGTTGGGCGCATTCACCGCAAAAGAAAGGTGCGTGTCACTGGACGCAGGTATCAAGATAAAACTGAAACCCTGTTTGGGGCCATCTTCGTACACTTTTGCCAGTGTATTTTTGTCGTATTGGGTAATGCTGACGCTGTCGGTAATGTCGGTAATGTCGGTAACAAAGATCAGCTCGCGCGAGGCAAGGCCCCCATGCTCTTTGGTAATGAAGTATGGAATCGTGCCGCCAATCCAGTTACCAGTTGGCAGCTGGGCAAGAACTGTTTCATCCCCGGCAAGAAGAAGTGAACGACCTTCGGCAACTTTTTTCTGAACCTCGTGCAATGCCATGATTGACTGATTCATACTTTCCTCACTTACCGAAGATAGTTTTAATGTCGTCCTGAACAGTCCTGGAATTGGTATTTTGTGCAAACAAATTATATAGTTGATCTATGCTGGTAGAGATGTTTTGCGGTGTGGGATTGTCATGAACACCCCGCAACAGCCGACCGAGCATGATTTTTGCCGCCAAAAATTTGAGCTCGAATGTCCTCTTGCCGGTGATAATGTCGTACCAGCCCTCATGGTTTTTGCTCGGAACGTCCATTGGCTCCTCCTGCTTTAACAGGCTGAATAGACAAAGCTTGTTAGCATCATGTTTCTATCTGATTATTCTTATAGTAACCACACGAAAATTCCCTTGTAAAGGTAAAATAGCAAGTTTTGTGGCTGATTGGTTATTTTGTGCATGCCTTGATGGATTGTATGTTGATATTCAATGACTATGGTTTATGTGATTAAAAATTTAAGTATTGAATATTTTAACGCCCAATACATTTGTGTGTGCGTGTTGGTGAAATGTTACACAACCAGGTTGTGCTTGAGCATGGGCAATGTTGAAACATTTCGCCAAGGGGCAGAGCTGGATCTGGTAGGTTTGTGAAGCCCCCGGCGGTCCGGGGCACCCCAATGCGGCAAACCGTGTCTGTTGCAAGTCTGCACCAGCTAGATGTGTCAGCAAATACCGTTTGCATGTTTGAGCTGCATTTTGTCTGTGGATATCTAAAGGGTAGGATTTTATGACGAGTTAATTCATATCAACCCAGTATATAAGAATTTTTATTGCCAATTCTCGACATGCTGCTTGGCCTGCTGTATATCGTGTTTGTTATAATCTGCACGTTTAGTACAAAAGGTAAGTACCAATGCATAGATATGTTGTGCCTCTTTTTCTGGTTTTTCTGCTGTTGCCTGGCTGCGCGGTGCGTTACCCAGACACCGTATGGGCGCCAAAATCTGTGCCCGAAATGTTCAGCTCTGGCTACGGCATGAGAAACATTGCGAACAAATGCAACGAGGGCTTTTATACCGGGTTTAGTGCAAAAAACCTTGATAAAAGGATGAGCCAGCGTTGCGAGCATCTTGATGGCGGCAATATTATTTGTGCAGTTAGGGGGCTAGATGACCGCAGCAGGTATGAACTGAGGCCTGTTTACGATTCTAGTACAAAAAAGACAGAGTATAAATATGAGTATATCCCAGAAAACGACCGCTATGTAATTAACTTGTACATTAATGACAAGGGGATTGTGTACGATTGCAAGGCGGGCGAGGGACATGCAGCCCTGATTTACAAGTCCGAGCCCGAGAAAGGGTCGATTGCTGCAAAGTTACCAGCAAATTAGAAACAGCCATGCGCAATATGACTTTTGTTCTTTTGATTGGTCTGCTGTTGCTGCCCGCCTGTGGGGTATTGCGCCATCCTTTGTGGCGGCCAGAGGCGCTTGTGCCTGTTGAAACCGACCGAGCGCATGCGGTCAGCATGATAAATTTGTGCGCCAAACAGGGGTACAAGGGGCAAGCTTTTGCCGCCTTGCCAGAGAGCAAAAACGCCCAGTGTCAGCCCCGTGGTCGTGGGCAAGAGTGCGCCATGTTGCTTGTGTACCCGGAAGACCGCTATTTCTCGTTTGAGGATGCCCGTAATTACACAGCAATTGTGCAGGCAAAAACATTGTTTAATGTGGGTGTGGACAGCACTGGCAACATGACGCAGTGCCGCACTGAAACGGAATAGAGGTATGCCCATGCGAAGCTATATTGTGTTGGCGGCCCTGTTTTGCCTGTTGCCCGGTTGCGCAGAGCAGCCCCTGCCGCCACCACTGCCGCCCATGCCATTTACGGTTGTGTGGGCGCCAAATGAAGCCCCGATAGTGCAGGTGGCCGAGCAAACCCTGTTGCCCTTGCTGCAGGACTGCAACAGCGGCAATCTTGAAGGGCAAAAGATCAAGGACGCCAATTTTCCTGAAATGACATTTTTCAGTAAACCGCTGGAAAAGGGTCAAACCTTGCAAGCAGGCAAACTGTATTTCTTGGAGCAGGGCAGGATGGAATTTACCACCGCAGTCATGTTCAACCTGACAGTGACAAAGAAAGGCGAAATTCAGGAATGTACGGCTGAAAAGGTGGTTTATCGCAGCAGGTAGGGTGATGTGAGGCTCTATTGTCAACGTCTGTGGCATCCCCGTAAGAACAAAAACTATTTTTTCATCCCCCCCCTGACCATCGGAAGATGGTCAGGGGGGGGATGTGAACATCGGGGCAAGATTAAAGATAGATAACATATGTAGAAGTTAAATAAATAGTAACTTATATCGTAAAAGGACTTGACGTCATCGTCTCCTGAAGCTAACAATATAATCAGGACAAAATATTTTTGCATCGCTGAGTAGGGCAATGATCTGTCTGAATTTTAGTTGATATTATGGAGTTAGTCTATGAGAGTCTTTTTATCACATAGTAGCAAAGACAAATTGCGATTTGTTAACCTTGTTGCTGAAAAATTAAATACTGATAATTTGATCATAGATGCAAAATCTTTTGTTCCTGCAAAAGATAATCGTGATGAAATGATAAGATTGGTATCCCAGTGCGATATCTTTTGTTTTTTTATTTCTAAAAATTCGTTGCACTAATTAATAATATTGAATTTGAAATAAATGAAATTGAAAAGTATCTTAATGAAAAAAGCAAAATATTTATGCCTTTTATCATTGATGATGAAATTCGCTACGACAGCTCAGACATTCCGGGATGGTTTCGGAACTACAACCTGCGCAAGGTTTGCAAACCCACAAAAGTCGTTGCACTGATTAATGAAAAGATCACGGAGCTAACTTGGAGTAAGAGTAAATTTTTGAAGCAAAAGGAATCAATATTTATTGGGAGGAATGAATTTGTTGAATCATTTGAGAACAGATATTACGACTCTGCCCATGGTCACGCTATATTCTATTTTATTTCAGGATTTGAGAGTATTGGAAGAAGATCATTTATAAAATATTGCCTTAAGAAAGTTGGTAAAGTCCATAATTCTTATAATTTTCCCATTCTTGATTTGGATTCGAATGACAGCGTCGAAGATTTTATTGCGAAACTTAATGATCTCGGCATTGCCCCAGAGCAAAAAATTGAAGGTCTTCTTTCAACTGATCTTGAAGAGAAAGTTGAAATATGTGCTTCTTTAATTAAAACATACTACAATAACGATGAAGTAGTCTTAGTAAATGACCGGGGAGCAATTGTAAAAAGTAATGGAAAGCTCTCTGACTGGTTTAAAAAACTTTTGTGCAAATTTGACAATAAGGCTATTGGCATAAAAATGGCTATTTGCTCGAAGGTGAGAGTCTCAACAGACTCATCAAAAATTTTTAACATAACAATGCCTGAGCTTTCTCCGCGAGAGAGAATAAGGCTCCTAATTGAATACTTGAAATTGTTTAAAGTAACCATCACTGAAGATGAGTTCAAGTTGTGTACAAACTGGCTTCAAGGCTTTCCTCATCAGGTTTTCTACCTTGTTGAAAGTATAAATAGTCATACATTTTCTAGCACTCTACAAAATTCAAATATCATTGTTAATTATAGTCTTTCAAAAGCAGAAACTATCCTTTCTGAGTATAAAGAAGATTCGTGGAAAATAGAATTTATAGCAACAATTTCTAAAATTGAAATAGCTAATGTTCGTACTCTATGTAAAGCATTTGGCGATGATCAAAAATACAATGAGCTCTTGGCAGATCTCATATTAAAGAATATTTGTTCTTATGAAGGAATATCTGGAGAGTATATCCGTCTTTCAGAAATTATTAGTGATTATATTGTGCGAAAAAGGATTCAGTACTGCAAAACAGCTTTCAATATTCTGAAAGGCATTATTAAGAAAGAGCTCGAAGGTGATACTGGTTTCGAACAAGATTTACCAAGTATATATCTGACAATGAAAGAGTCGATCCTTGATGGAAATGATTTAGATAACAAATATATTTTTCCCTCACATCTAGCTAAATGCATAAAAGAAATTTACATTAGTCGTGAAGATGATGGGCAAGTTATAAAAATTGCAGAGTATATGATTTCAAAAGAAAAGACTATTTCTGCTGATATGCTTAATATTGCAAAATATTACTTATGCTTGGCCCTGGCTAGAAAAAAAGACATGCGAGTTCTTTCTGAAGCTTGTATGCTTAATCAAGTGGATAGGCGATTTGTTATCGGTTTCTTTTTTCGGAGAACCGGAGAATATGTGAAGGCGATTTCTGAATTAACAGAGTGCTTAAATTTAAGGAAAAATCATGAACGAGCCAAAAGTGAGCTGGTAACCTGTTATATAAGGACAGGTAATCTTTCAGGTGCATATAAACTTGCAAGGGAATGCTATTATAATAATAAATCAAGTGTTTATTTTGCACAATCCTACTTTGATTGCCTGTTGCACAGATTTTCCAGAAGTCAAGCGCCCGAAGATGCCCAAGAAATGAAATTAATTATTGATTCCCAAGTTCCTGAAGACAATAAAAAGGATAGTAGTATTGTTGCCACAATGAGCTCAAAATATTATCTATATGTTGATAACTCACCGCAAAATGCTTTCGATGCCATCAGTAAACATACAAATGATTTTGGTAATGACTTATTCACGCTAAATGCTGAATTCTCAATATATGAAAAGCTTAATGACATCGGCAATATGAAAAGAATAAATGAAATGATTTTGCAAATAATCAAAAATACAGAGCAGTACATGGACATAATTCATTCTAATCGTATCCGTGTAACAGCTAAAGAATTTGGCATTGCCGCAGCAATGCAAGAAATTGAAGCATTGCCAACATATTTTTCAGAAGATTTTAAAGTGAGACTTTCAGAAAAAATAAGGCAAAATTTATATTGAGCATAGAGAAATCGGGAGTGAAAACAGTATTTCAATGACTTATTTAGCTAGATTTTTTAATCTAGCCCTAATTTTCTTTGCCCCTCCTTTAAGCTATAAGAAGAAA
>RRZU010554464.1_pt1 | contig 15417 bp, 12 predicted proteins | sample 2165561 | NCBI WGS metagenome assembly RRZU01 (sample SAMN10456909, study PRJNA506462) | wastewater metagenome | isolation source: wastewater sludge | place: USA: Moscow, Idaho
ACCTTGCAGCTGGCCAGCACCTTGGTCGCGACAGAGCCAATGATCAGATTGCCCAATGCGCCGTGTCCGTGCGAGCCCATGATGAGCAGGTCGTATTTGCCTTCATCGGCAAATTCCGCAATGGTTTCACCGGCAGGGCCGACACGGAATGCACTATCTATCTGCAGGTCGTGCCGTTTCAGGAAGGTGGTCACGGGTTCCAGCACTTTGGTGGCGCTTTCTATGTGGAAGTTTTCGGCGACTTCGGCGCCGACGATGGCGCGTGCCCGTGGGGGCAGCGGCGGTTCTACTGTCAATGCAGTGAAAGTGCTGTCGCTGCCAAACGTTTCCATATGGGTGGCCAGATAAGCCAGCATTTTTTTCGTATGGGGGCTGCCATCTACCGCGAGCAGGATTTTCATGAGAGGCTCCTTTTTAAAAAACGAGAAAACAATTACCCGAAAGTGTAGGGCGGGGGCAGCAGTGCGTCAATCTGCAGGCGGATTGGGTGCAGACGGCGCTGTGGCGCTGTGCGCATACATGGGGCTTGCGAGTTGGGCGGTTGGCATCGGTAGCCGCCAGGAAAGCAGTAGCCACCCGATGAGCAAGGCCGCAGTCCCCATAAACAAAACGCTGCCACCTGCCGTGTGGGCGAGCAAGCCGCCGATGGCGCCACCGGCAAACAGGCCCAGAGATTGCGCGGTGTTGTACAGGCCCAGTGCCATGCCCCTTGCCGGTGGTGGCGCATAGCGCGATACCAGACTGGGCTGGCTGGCTTCCAGCACATTGAAGCCCGTAAAAAACAGCAGCAGCATGAGGCCGATCTGCCAGACGGATACGGTTGTGCCCTGGGCGGCATGCCATGCGCTGCCTGCCAGGGCGATCTGCACGATCAGCAGCAGGGCGATGGCGAACAAGAACGCCAAGCGCAATTTGCCGCGGCGTTCCAGCGGGAACAGCGTCACCAGCATCAGCACCAAAGCGGCGCCTACGGCGGGCAGATAGACCTGCCCATGCTGTTGCCGTGGCAGGCCCGCTTGCTCCAGTAGTCGCGGAATGACCATCCACATGGCGATTTGCACGGCGTGCAGAATGCACACGCCCGCGTTGAGGCGCAGCAGCGGGCCATCACGCAAGACGGCACCCCAGCTGATGGGGGTATGCGCCTGCTGGCCGAGGGGCGTGGCGGCCATGGCCGATTGCCGGGCAAGGGGCTCGGCAGGTACCAGGTAGAACAGCACGGCATAGGCGGGTACGGTCAGCGCGGCCATTAGCCAGAAGATGCCGGCCAGCCCCATTTGTTTGTTGAGCATTGGCGCAGCAACCAGCGCCAATGCAAACACCAAGGCGATGCTGGCACCGATCATGGCCATGGCGCGGGTGCGTGTTGCATCGCGGGTCAAATCTGCCAGCAGGGCGGTCAGCGCGGCGGATATGGCACCCGCCCCTTGCAGGGCGCGCCCCCAGATCAGACCTTCTACCGTGTGGGCGCGAGCCGCAACGATGCTGCCAGCGGCAAACAGCAGCAGGCCCATGGCAATAACCCGTTTGCGGCCCCAGTAATCGCTGGCAATGCCCCATGGCAATTGCAGGGAGGCTTGCGTCAGCCCGTAAATGCCCATGGCCGCACCCATGGCGGCGGCGCTGGCATGGCCGGTGTTAGGGTCGCGCCACCAGGCGCTGTGAGCCAGGTAGTGCGGCGCCTCCAGCGGGAGGACGGGCATGACCAGAAACAGCCCCAGCATGCGCAGGGCAAAAATCAGGGCCAAACCGATGCTGGCACGGCGCTCGGCCGCCAGCATGGGCTGTGTGGGCGGCGCAGCGGTTGGGAGGTTCATGTGCCGTGTGCGGCGAGTTGCGCGGCTTGCCGCAGCGAGCGCGGCGCCAGCAGGCTCACGCTTTGCTGAATGGCGCCGATATGGTCGGGTGTGGTGCCGCAGCAGCCGCCCACGATATTGACCAGCCCTTCGGTCGCAAACTCGCGCAGCAGGCGGCTGGTCACGTCGGGCGTTTCGTCAAACCCGGTGTCGCTCATGGGGTTGGGCAGACCGGCATTGGGGTAGCAACTGATGAAAGTGTCTGGCGCAATCTGGCTCAGTTCCTGGATGTAAGGCCGCATCAGGGCTGCGCCCAGTGCGCAGTTCAGCCCCACCGACAGCGGTTGCGCATGGCGCACGCTGTACCAGAAGGCCGTAACCGTCTGCCCCGAAAGAACCCGCCCGGAGGCATCTGTTACGGTACCCGAAATCATGAGTGGCAGGCGCTCGCCGGTTTGCGCAAAGGCTTCGTCAATGGCAAACAGGGCGGCTTTTGCGTTGAGCGTGTCGAAAATGGTTTCGACCAGCAGCACGTCGGCTCCGCCTTCGATCAGGCCCAGCGCCTGCTCCAGATAGGCGGCGCGCAATTGCTCGAAGGTGATATTACGTGCGCCGGGGTCGTTCACGTCGGGGCTGATACTGGCCGTTTTGGGCGTTGGCCCCAAGGCGCCCGCCACGTAGCGGGGGTGATCGGGCGTGGCGATTTTGTCGCACGCGGCGCGCGCCAGGCGGGCAGATGCGACATTCATTTCATAGGCCAAGTCGGCCATGTCGTAATCGGCCTGGGCAACGCTGGTGGCGCCAAAGGTGTTGGTTTCGATCAAATCGGCGCCGCAGCCGAGGTATTGCTCGTGAATGGCGCTGATGACATCGGGCCGCGTCAGGCTCAATAGCTCGTTGTTGCCTTTCACGTCGCGGTGAAAGTCTTTGAAACGCACGCCACGGTATTGTTCTTCGGTCAGCTTGAAGCGCTGAATCATGGTGCCCATGGCGCCATCCAGAATCACAAAGCGTTTTTGCAAGGTGGCGGGCAGGGCTTGGGCGCGGGTGTAGGCGGGGAGAGTGTTCATGGCCGCTGGATTGTAAGAAGGAATGGGCGGATGCATCAGCGGAGATAGGGAGTTGATGCGGGCTTTCGGCAGTTTACGTGGCTTGGTGGCAGAAGTGCAATGTGCAGCAGGATAGCGACTTGTTTTGTAGGGAAGATTGATCGGGTGCGGTTGCACGCGAAGGGCGTAAGCATGACGGATTAAACCCGACACGCAGCAAGGCTACTGCCAAGAGCGCAGTAACTTTTACAATTCTGGCATGAATACTTCTTTGCCCATTGCGGCGGCCCGTGCGGCCACCGCTTCTTCTGTTGCTTCTTCTCTTGTGTCTGACAAGGCCGCGCCGGCGGTGGCAGGCACCCGCCAGCGGTTGGCGCTGGCCGAATCCTTGTTGCTCGAGCCCTTCGGCCTGACGCGCAGCCATTTGCAGCAGGCGCTGGCCGTCATGCATGCGCGTGGCGTGGATGATGCGGACTTGTATTTTCAAAGCACGCACAGCGAAGGCTGGAGCCTGGAAGAAGGCATTGTCAAAACCGGTAGTTTCAGCATCGATCAGGGCGTGGGCTTGCGCGCTGTTTCGGGCGAAAAAACAGCCTTTGCCTATTCCGACGATATTTCCTGGGCCGCCTTGATGGATGCCGCCAACCAGGTGCGCAGCATTGGCAGCAGCGGCCAAAGCGGCCGCGTGCGTGTGGGGCGGCAAAAACAGGTGCAGCCGCCAGCGCCGGCGCGTGCGCGTGTGGCGCCCAGCCGCAGCCTGTATGCGGCCTTCAACCCCATCGGCACGCTGGACAGTGCGGCCAAAGTCGCGCTGCTGGAAAAGGTCGAAAAAATGGCGCGCGCCAAAGACCCGCGCATTGTGCAGGTCATGGCGGGGCTGGGCGCCGAATACGATGTGGTGCTGGTGGCGCGGCTGGACGGCACGCTGGCAGCCGATGTGCGCCCGATGGTGCGGATGAGCCTGACAGTCATTGCCGAGCAGATGGTTGAAGGCGAGGCGCGGCGTGAAGTTGGCTCCAGCGGCGGCGGTGGCCGCCTGGGGCTGGACTATTTTGACGATGCCCTTTTGCAGCAGTATGTGGACGAAGCGGTAGAGGCAGCCTTGATCAATCTTGAATCGCGCCCCGCGCCCGCCGGTGAGATGGACGTGGTGCTGGGTTCGGGCTGGCCGGGCGTGCTGCTGCACGAGGCCGTTGGGCATGGGCTGGAGGGCGACTTCAACCGCAAAGGCAGCAGCGCCTTTGCCGGGCGCATGGGGCAGCGCGTGGCGGCCAAAGGCGTTACCGTGCTGGATGACGGCACCTTGGCCAACCGCCGCGGCAGCCTGAATGTGGACGATGAGGGCAACCCCACGCAACGCACCGTGCTGATCGAAGACGGCATCCTCACAGGCTATTTGCAAGACCGCATGAATGCGCGGCTGATGCGCAGCCAATCCACGGGCAACGGCCGCCGCGAAAGCTATGCCCACCTGCCCATGCCGCGCATGACCAACACCTATATGCTGGCCGGGCAGGATGAGCCGCAGGCCATTATCGGCAGCCTCAAGCGCGGCCTGTACGCCCGCAATTTCGGCGGCGGGCAGGTAGACATCACCAGCGGCAAATTCGTGTTTTCGGCCAGCCAAGCCTGGTGGGTCGAAAACGGCAAGCTGCAATATCCGGTGAAGGGCGCCACCATCATCGGCAACGGGCCGGATGCCTTGACGCGCGTCACCATGATCGGCAACGACCTGCAACTCGACAGCGGCGTGGGCACGTGCGGCAAAGAAGGCCAAAGCGTGCCGGTGGGCGTGGGGCAGCCCACGATGCGCATCAACGGTCTGACGGTAGGTGGTACGGCCTGAGATGAGAGTTGGTGCACGATGCGGTTCGGGGCGCTGGAAACCGTTTTGACCCTGTGTGCTGCTCCTCCCTGCAATACGTGCCGCTGTACGGCACTTTGTGGGGTATGGCGGTCGTGTCCGACCAGGCAGACCCCTTGCTGCTGACGGCCGATGCAGTTGATGCGCGCCTGGCGCAGCACGGCATAGGGCCACTCAAGCTCTACAACAGCGCGACGCGCCACGCCCTGCTGAGCCTGCCGCCTTTTGTGCAGGCGCTGCTGCAGCAAGACGCCCGCCCGATTGATGTGGGAGAAGAACTGCTGCCTCACACCGCCCAGCCTTATCGGCTGGTGGCTGCGTAAGGCTGGATGTAGTGATAAAACGGCAAGGTGATGCGCCTTGCCGTTTTTTGTGTGCAAATCGCGTTTAAAGGTAGCCGGTTTCACACCAACGGCTGTTGGCCTTGTGCCTGTGGCGCAGATACGCCCAGATGGCGGTAGGCGGCCAGCGTGGCCATGCGGCCTCGCGGGGTGCGTTGCAAAAAGCCCTGCTGAATCAGATAGGGCTCGATCACATCTTCAATCGTGCCGGCTTCTTCGCCAATGCTGGCGGCGATGTTTTCCAGCCCCACGGGGCCGCCGTCGAAGCGGTGCACGATGGCTTCGAGCAGTTTGCGATCCATGATGTCGAAGCCTTGCGGATCCACATCCAGCATGGCCAAGGCTTTTTGGGCGATATCGAGCGTGATGTGGCCCTGGCCTTTGACGTCGGCGTAGTCGCGCACGCGGCGCAACAGACGGTTGGCAATGCGTGGCGTGCCACGGCTGCGGCGGGCAATTTCAAACGCGCCGGCTTCATCAGCGACAACGCCCAGCAGCCCGGCCGAGCGGGTGACGATGTGCGCCAGCTCTTGCGGCGTGTAAAACTCCAGTCGTGCCACAATGCCAAAGCGGTCGCGCAGTGGGTTGGTGAGCATACCCGCGCGCGTGGTGGCGCCGACCAGGGTAAAGGGTTGCAGGTCGAGCTTGATGGAGCGCGCAGCCGGGCCTTCGCCAATCATGATGTCGATCTGAAAGTCCTCCAGCGCGGGGTAGAGGATTTCTTCCACCACGGGGCTCAAGCGGTGGATTTCGTCGATGAAAAGCACATCATTGGCTTCGAGGCTGGTGAGCAGGGCGGCCAGGTCTTTGGGTTTTTCGAGCACAGGGCCGGAGGTTTGGCGCAGGTTCACGCCCAGCTCGTGCGCGATGATGTGGCTCAAGGTGGTCTTGCCTAGTCCCGGCGGGCCGAAGATCAGCACGTGATCGAGCGCCTCGGCCCGTTTGCGTGCTGCGCCGATGAAAATTTCCAACTGCTCGCGCACCTTTTGCTGGCCGACATATTCTTGCAGCAACTTGGGGCGCAGGGCGCGCTCCAGAGCTTCTTCCTGCGGTGTGGCTGCCGCGGCAGACACCATGCGCTGTGGGGCCGGGTCTATCTGGCTATGAAGGTTGTCGGTTTGAATGGCCATGAATTTCGGGGCAAAGCATGCCGGGCAAGAAAAAAGGTTGGGAAACGTTGCTGAATATGATACGCGGCCTCTTGTACATGTGCACGCTGTGTGGGGTTGCTTTGGGTTTTGCAACGTAGGTTTTAATCTGGCGGTTCCGTGGTGCAACAGCATGTATCGATTACCCTAGGTGGACACGGTTTTTCAAGGCGCGACAGGCCTGGAAGGTAGGGGCAGCTTGTTTTTTCGGTACGATATAGGCTTGTCACAAGTATTTACCAGCCGGATTTTTGGGGCATTGTGCTGTAGCACCGAGACTTGGCTGGGCTGATGTTGTTTTATTTGAGGAGACTCTCTCATGGCAAATCGCGTGTTTTCTAAAACGACACTGGCGCTTTCCGTACTGGCTGTAGCCGGACTGAGCGCTTGCGGCCAATCGTCCGCGCCTGCAACTTCCGCCAGTGGTGCCAGTGCAGCGGCGTCTGCAACTGCAGCGGCAGGCAAAACGTTGGTGTATTGTTCGGAAGCCAGCCCCGAAGGTTTTGATCCCGGCATGTATACCAGTGGCAGCACGTTTGATGCCAGCGGCCATGCCATTTACAACCCGCTGGTGAGTTTCATCAACGGGACAACCGATGTGGAGCCTGCGCTGGCTGAAAAATGGGATATTTCCGAAGACGGCCTGACGTATACCTTTAGCCTGCGTCAGGGCGTGAAGTTCCACACCACCAAGGCCTTTACGCCAACACGCGACTTCAACGCCGACGACGTGGTCTTTACGTTTGACCGCATGTTCAACCCCGAAAATGCATATCGCAAAGCCCATCCGGCCGAGTTTCCTTATGCAGTCGATACGGGCTTGACCGAAAACGTGGCCAAGGTCGAGAAGGTGGACGATCACACCGTCAAGATGACGCTGAAAAAGCCCGACCCCGATCTGATCATCAAGATCGCCATGCCTTCGTTCTCCATCCTGTCGGCCGAATATGCAGAGAAGCTGCACAAGGAAGGCAAGTTTGCCCAGCTCAACCAGGACCCTGTCGGCACTGGCCCATTCGTGCTGGAACGTTACCAGAAAGACGCGCAAATCCGCTACAACGCCAACAAACAGTACTGGAAAGCGGGCTTCCCGAAAGTGGACAACATGATTTTCGCGATCACGACCGATGCGGCCGTGCGCTTCCAGAAAATGAAGGCGGGCGAATGCCACATCATGTCTTTCCCCAAACCCAACGATCTGGCCGCCATGCGTAATGATCCTGCGCTCAAAATGCTGCAGGCTCCGGGCTTCAACATTGGCTACCTGGGCTACAACATGAAAAAAGCCAATCTGGACAAGCTCGAAGTGCGCGAGGCGTTGGATATGGCCATCAACCGCAAGGCCATCATCGATGCCGTCTATCAAGGCGAGGCGCAAGAAGCTGCTAATCCCATGCCGCCGAGCCTGTGGGGCTACAACCCTTCGCTGAAGAACGCGCCGTATGACCCTGAAAAAGCCAAAGAGTTGCTGGCCAAAGCAGGCGTGCCCAATGGCTTTGAGCTGACACTGTTTGCCATGCCCGTGCAGCGGCCTTACAACCCCAACGCCAAGCTGATGGCCGAAATGATCCAGGCCGACTGGGCCAAGATCGGTGTCAAGGCCAAGATCGTGACGTACGAGTGGGGTGAATACCTCAAGCGCATCGGCAAGGGCGAGCACGATGCCACGCTCATCGGCTGGACAGGCGACTACGCCAGCCCCGATAACTTCCTGGGCGTTTTGCTGACATGTGCTTCGACTGAAACCAACAACTATGCTCGTTATTGCAGCAAGGAGTTTGACGAGCAGGTGGTGGGCGCGCGCAACAGCATGGATCATGCGAAGCGTACGGCCATGTATGAGCAGGCGCAAGTCATCTTCAAGCGTGACATGCCATGGACAACGATTGCACACTCGGTAATCAACCAGCCCATGCGCAAGGAAGTGGATGGCTTCAAGATCAGCCCGCTGGGTGATTACAGCTTTGAACAAGTCGGCTTGACCAACTAAGCTGGATAATTGAGGGCCCGCTTGCGATGACTCCAGGTTGTCGCAGCGGGCCATTGAGGTTTGTTCTCACTGTTCTTGCGGGTGCCTTGGCGCTCTGGCATCCATCAGCGCGACGAGCAGGGTGCGAGTCGGTCATCGTTTCTTGCCTATCGCTGCTGCCTCGGTTTGTGGCGCTGCGGTTTTGGTGTTGGCGCTGACGTTGCACAATCGGTGTTGTTTGGATGCTGCTGCATCTTCCGTGCAAAGCCGGCCAAGAGCGGTGTGAACAGACTTTGTGTATTTTTTTTGCACGACGCGTAAGCGGCGCGCAGCCATACGAACTATTTTTGATGGCCCCACCTGTATAGAGGGGCCTTTTGCCCATGTTTTCTTACCTGTTTCGTCGATTGCTCATTCTGGTGCCAAGCTTTTTGGGCCTGACTTTGGTGACTTTCACATTGATTCGACTCATTCCAGGCGATCCGGTTGAGGTGATGATGGGCGAGCGCAACCTGGATCCTGCCATGCACGCCGCCGCTTTGGAGCGTTTGGGATTGAACAAGCCCTTGTATGCGCAGTATTTCGACTATGTCACCAGCCTGTTGCAGGGCAACTTGGGCATGTCCGTCGTGAGCCAGCGCAGCGTGTGGGAAGAGTTCAAGGCTTTGTTCCCGGCCACGCTGGAACTGGCGCTGGTGGCCATGCTGATCGCCAGCGTATTGGGTTTGATTGTGGGCATGATTGCCGCTATGCGACGGGGCAGCGTTTTCGATCACGGCGTGATGGGTGTATCGCTCACAGGCTATTCCATGCCCATTTTCTGGTGGGGTTTGCTGTTGATCATGCTGTTTTCGGTCAAGCTCGGCTGGACGCCGGTTTCCGGCCGGATTGATTTGTTGTATGACGTGCAGCCGCATACCGGTTTCATGCTCATTGATGCGTGGCTGGCCGAGCGGGCGGATCCCGGAATGAACCAGGGTGCATGGATCAATGCCGTCAAGCACCTGATTCTGCCTGCCGTGGTGCTGGCGACCATTCCTTTGGCGGTGATTGCCCGCATGACGCGCTCTTCCATGCTGGAGGTGCTGCGCGAAGATTACGTGCGCACCGCACGCGCCAAAGGCCTGTCACCATTGCGTGTGGTGGTGGTGCATACCCTGCGCAATGCCCTGATTCCGGTGCTGACCGTGATCGGTCTGCAGGTGGGCACTTTGATGGGGGGCGCGGTGTTGACCGAAACCATCTTTTCGTGGCCAGGCATTGGCAAATGGCTGATTGATGCCATTTCGCGGCGCGATTATTCCGTGGTGCAAAACGGCATTCTGCTGGTGGCGCTGCTGGTGATTCTGACCAACTTCGTGGTGGATATTCTGTACGGTGTCGTCAATCCACGCATTCGCCACGCAAAATAAAAACAATCCGGAAACGTCTTCAAACATGAGCCAGACCAGCAGTACCATTTCCCGCGTGCCCGCTTCCACCATTGCCGAAGAAGCACCTGCCGTTCTTTCGCCATGGCGCGAGTTTGCCCAGGCCTTTTTGCATAACAAGGGAGCCACGCTGGGGCTGATCTTCATGGTGTGCATGGTGCTGCTGGCGATTTTTGCGCCTGTTGTGGCGCCGCATAGTCCGATCGAGCAATACCGCGATGCCATTGCGCAACCGCCCGCGTGGCAGGCAGGAGGTTCGTGGAAGTTCATCCTGGGCACCGACGAAGCGGGTCGCGATTTGCTCAGCCGCCTGATTTTTGGCGCGCGCACATCGTTGCTGGTGGGCATGTTTTCGGTACTGGCCGCCTTGTTGCCGGGCGTGATTCTCGGCCTGTTGGCCGCGTTTTTCCCGAAGGTGATTGGTGCAGGCATCATGCGCTTGATGGACATCATGATGGCCCTGCCTTCTCTGCTGCTGGCCGTGGCCATCATGGCCATTTTGGGCCCGGGCCTGAACAACGCCATTTTTGCCATTGCCATCGTTTCTTTGCCGGGCTATGTGCGCTTGGCCCGTGCCTCGGCCATGACAGAGTTGAACCGTGATTACGTGATGGCCTCGCGCGTGGCCGGCGCGGGGCTGCTGCGGCTGATGTTTGTGACGGTGTTGCCCAACTGCATGGCGCCGCTGATCGTGCATGGCACCATGAGCTTTTCTTCGGCCATTCTGGATATTGCGGCTCTGGGCTTTTTGGGGCTGGGTGTGCAGCCACCCACACCGGAATGGGGCACCATGCTGGCTTCTGCACGTGATTACATCAGCAACGCCTGGTGGATCATCACCATGCCGGGCGTGACGATTTTGTTGTCGGTGCTGGCCATCAACCTGATGGGGGACGGTTTGCGCGATGCGCTGGATCCCAAACTCAAGCGCGTTACGTAATAGACAACCATGTTTGACTGCGAGTGAGACATCGTTGTTTGGGAAACGGTAGGGCGGCATGGGCCGACAGATGTTTTGGATATTTTTTATTTTTTGCCTGGAGTTTTGTGGCTTGCTGGTGTGAGCGGCAATAACGCCTTGGAATGTTCGTATGGCATTGCTTGAAATTGAAAACCTCTCCGTGGCTTTTGGCTCTGGCAAAAGCTGGTTTCGCGCTGTGGAAGGGGTGAGCCTTTCTGTGAACGAAGGCGAGGTGCTGGGCGTGGTGGGCGAATCCGGCTCGGGTAAGTCGGTCACGATGATGGCGGTCATGGGTTTGCATGATGGATACGCGCGCATCACGGCCGATCGGATGGAGTTCAACGGCAAATCGCTGTTGACGATGTCTCCGCGCGAACGCCGCCAGATCATCGGCAAAGACATTTCCATGATCTTTCAGGATCCGATGACTTCGCTCAACCCCAGCTACACCGTGGGTTACCAGATCGGTGAAGTGCTCAAAGTGCACCAGGGTCTGCGTGGCGATGCATTGCACAAGCGCGCCCTGGAGTTGATGGAGTTGGTGGAAATCCCGGCGGCAGCCGAGCGGCTATCGGCCTATCCGCACCAGCTCTCCGGTGGCATGAGCCAGCGCGTGATGATCGCCATGGCGCTGGCGTGTACGCCTCGGTTGCTGATTGCCGACGAACCCACCACCGCGTTGGATGTGACCATTCAGGCCCAGATCATGGATTTGCTGTTGCGCCTGCAAAAAGAGCAGGGCATGGCGTTGGTGCTCATCACGCACGATCTGGCCGTGGTGTCTGAAGTGGCGCAGCGCGTGGCTGTAATGTATGCCGGCGAGGTGGTGGAGCAGAACCAGGTGCCCGGAATTTTCGAGCGCCCGCAACATCCCTATACCCGAGCCTTGCTGCAGGCCATCCCCGATTTTGCTGCCGCAGGCAGCCGATTGGCTTCACTGCCTGGCATTGTGCCCGGTCAGTACGACCGACCAGCAGGGTGCTTGTTGGCGCCACGTTGCCCCATTGCGCGGGAACGGTGTCATGCAGAGCATCCGGACTTTACGGGCACGCGTGAATGGGGTGTGCGTTGCTTCACCCCCTTGAATCAGGAGCACGCCGCATGACGACGCAGCACACTCAAGTTCCGCCCACCCCTCCATCTGGTGAGGCGCCTTCGGCGGCTTCCTCCGCTGCTGCCGTTCCTGTCTTGCAGGTGCACGATTTGATGCGCCATTACGAAGTGTCACGCGGGCCTTTGCGACCCAAGGCGATGGTGCGCGCACTCAACGGTGTCAGTTTCGAGTTGCATAGAGGCAAGACCTTGGCTGTGGTGGGCGAGTCGGGCTGTGGCAAATCGACGCTGGCACGCCAACTCACCCTGATCGAGCAACCGTCTGGCGGCAGCATTCTGTTTGATGGCGTGGATGTTTCCCGTGCAGCGGCAAATGATCGGCAAGCGCTGCGTCGCAAAGTGCAGATGGTGTTTCAAAACCCTTATGCCTCGCTCAATCCGCGCCAGAAAATCGGTCGCCAACTGGCTGAGCCTTTGGTTATCAACACAAACATGTCAGGCAGCGAGCGCGACGCGCGGGTTGCTGAAATGTTGTCCACGGTGGGGTTGCGCCCAGAGTATGCGCGCCGCTATCCGCATATGTTCTCGGGTGGGCAGCGTCAGCGTATCGCCATTGCGCGGGCCATGATGCTCAAGCCCGACATTCTGGTGGCGGACGAGCCGACATCTGCGCTGGATGTATCCATTCAGGCGCAGGTGCTGAACCTGTTCATGGATTTGCAGCAAGAGCTGCACACGGCCTATGTGTTCATTTCGCACAACCTGGCGGTGGTGCAGCACGTGGCGGACGATGTCATGGTTATGTACCTGGGCCGCGCGGTAGAAACAGGCCCCAAAACGGCCATTTATGCCCAGCCTTTGCACCCCTATACCAAGGCCCTGCTGTCGGCCTCACCCAGCATCCACGCCAGCGAACGGCGCAAAACCATCCGCATCCAAGGCGAATTGCCCAACCCGCTCAATCCGCCCAGTGGCTGTGCTTTCCACAAGCGCTGTCCGCATGCGCAAGAGCAATGCCGCGAGCAAGTCCCCGAGTTGCGTCCGCTGCAAGGGCGTATGGTGGCATGCCACCGCGCCGAAGAAATTGCCTAAGCGCAGCTTCAACCGTGCTGCGCTGCGTGCTCTTGTGCACGGGAGTGTGCAAAGAGCGATGGATAAAGCAGCCCTTGCAATCTGATCGGCTTTGTCTTTGTCGTGAGAGGATGCTGCTGCGACAGCGGCAAGATGATGAGGGTGTTTGTGTGACATTTCTCACGGATGCGCGCAGCAACTCAGGGCAATATGCCTGCAAGGGTCGAGTGCGCAGTGGTTTCTGCGCGCATTGGAAACTAGAATGCGCAAGTAGTCTTTGTAACATTTCGGCATTTGCGGTAGAGGCGTATTTACAGCTTTGGGCCATGCAGGTGGTGAACCCTTTTCAGGGAGTTGATCGTGCAGATCAAAGTATTGGGCGCTTCGGGCGGAATAAATGCCGGTATCCATACAACGGCATTCTTGCTGGATGGAGATACCCTGATTGATGCGGGCACGGGTGCGTGCAATTTGCCCTTGGCGGTACAGCAGGGTATTGAGCAAGTTTTTTTGACGCATGCGCATCTGGATCACATCGTGGGCTTGCCCATGCTCGCGGAAGGCGTGCTGCGCCATCGAATGGAAAATGATTTGCCTCCCATCAAGGTTTATGCGCGCGCCGAGGTGCTGAACAGCGTGCACCAGCATATTCTCAATGGCCATATCTGGCCGGACTTTACCTGTCTGCCCAGCGCGACGCATCCGATGCTGGAGTTGGTGCCGATGGAAGTAGGCAGCAGCATCGCCTTGTCGGGTGGGCGGTTCATCGAGGCCATTCCTGCCGTACACAGCGTACCCTCTGCAGGTTTTGCCGTGCATCAAGGCGACGACACATGGGTCTTTACGGGGGATACAGGGCGCAATCCTTTGCTGTGGCAATTCGTCAGTCAACTGCCGCGGCAGGGGCGGAGCTTGCGCTGGCTGGTCACCGAATGCACTTTTGCCGATGATGATCAAGCCTTTGCCGATTTGACGGGACATTACACCGCGCATAGTCTTGCGCAGGATTTGGACGAGCATTTGCACAGCGGGGGGTTTGAGTTGTACCTGAGCCATCTCAAGCCTTGCGACAAGGCTGCCATCGTGCGGGGGCTGGATGTGTTGCGCTTGAAGACGAAAGAAAAAGGATGCCAGCTACATTTGCTGCAAGAAGGGCATGTGTTTTCAACGGAAGCGGCTTGAATAAATAAGTGGCCGACAGCAGAACACGTTGCCAGTTCCCCGTTCCTGCATGTATCGGCATGCCTGCGCGGTTTGCACCGAAAGACACCTGATCATGCAAGATCCACATATGCGCATAAACCCCTAGCGGGCATGATTCCAAATCGGGTTATCGTATGCTCCGCGGACGCGATTCGTATCCATTTTCATTTTGCGCAAACAATGATAGATTCAGCGCAGTCTGCACGCATAAAATATGCGCTGGCATTGCGGGATTTGTTTTTCCGGGATGAACGTGCGTATTGGCAGGGTCGCCCCGCATACCAATTGGGGCAACTTGGTCAGTGCATAACCTTGAGGAGCCAGCATGCAGCCGCAAAACGGTTGATTGTGATGCTTCCTCGCCCATCTGATTCACATGACAGAGGCTTTTGATGAAACGTGCAATTCTTTCCAAAACTACATTGGCGCTAGCCGTTCTGGCTCTGGGCGTTACAGCCTGTGGCGATAAAACTGCGCAACAATCCGCTGCAGCCAGTGCATCAAGTGATGCGGCGTCGGCTCCTGCTGTCGCGCGCTCTGCCGATACCCTTGCAAAAATCAAAAGCAGCGGCGTGGTGAATCTGGGGGTGCGCGATTCTTCAGGCTTGGGCTTCAGCATTGGCGGCGGCAAGTATGTGGGTTTCCACACCGAAATGGCCGAGCGCATCGTGGACGATCTGAAAAAAGAACTCAACGCGCCCGACCTCAAAATCAACTACCAGGTCATTACCTCGCAAAACCGCATTCCGCTACTGCAAAACGGCACCATCGACTTTGAATGCGGCTCGACCACCAACAACGCCACACGCCAGAAAGACGTGGACTTTGCCGTGACGACCTATGTGGAAGAAGTGCGCGTGGCCACACGTGCCGATGCCAACATCAACAGCGTCAAAGATCTGGCCGGCAAAACGATTGCGACCACCACCGGCACGACTTCGGTGCAGCACTTGCGCAAGCATGAGCGCGCAGCCGGCTTGCAGTTCAAGGAAGTGATGGGCAAAGACCACGCCGAGAGCTTCCTGCTGCTGGAAACAGGCAAGGCCGATGCTTTCGTGATGGACGCCTCCATCTTGGCGGCCAACATTGCCCGTTCGCGCAATCCGCAAAACTTCAAGATCGTGGGGGAAGTGCTGTCGGTTGAGCCGATTGCGTGCATGCTGCCCAAAGGCGACGTCAAATTCAAGGAGGCCGTGGACAACAGCATCAAACGCCAAGTGGCTGATGGCTCGCTGGAACAGCTGTATAACAAATGGTTCATGCAGCCCATTCCTCCGAACAACGTCACGCTGAATCTGCCCCTGTCGGCCAGCACCAAAGAGGCGTGGGCCAATCCGAACAACAAACCCATGGAAGAATACGCGCAGAAATAAGCAAGATTGCAGCAGGCAAAACGCTCCGGGGCACGGAGCGTTTTGCGTCGCAGTATGTTTGGAATGGAGTTGTCTTAAGACGGTGCGTATCACTTAAGACGGTTTAACCAACCGGAGAATGCCCTATGAGTTGGGACTGGCAGGTTTTCTGCAAAGACA
>RRZU010813026.1_pt1 | contig 15414 bp, 16 predicted proteins | sample 2165561 | NCBI WGS metagenome assembly RRZU01 (sample SAMN10456909, study PRJNA506462) | wastewater metagenome | isolation source: wastewater sludge | place: USA: Moscow, Idaho
ATGAAAAACTATATATTTCACTATAATAATTTCAGACCTCAATGGAACAGAAAAAAAATGACTCCTGTTCAATACAGAAATCATTTAATTAATTTATAAAGCTTTTTTTATTCACTCCACTAAATGGGGAGCAGTTCAAAAACATATCTTTTTTTGTAAAAAATACTTATTTTTGTAGGGAACGGGTTCAAACCGTTCCCTACAATATTAGACACGATAAATCGATGTCTCTACTTTTCTATAATTTTATAATAAGTCAAAATTCAAACCATTGCAGCATTATCCATAGAATAAAGCTTTTTTACTGGAGCAATAAATTCTAGATTATTTTTTAAAGCTAAAGCTTGTATTTTTTCATTTAAGTCAGTGTTGGCACTTACTCATCCTGCAAGCATAATAGTTTTCACATTTTTTGAAATTCAAGCATTCACAAGTTTTTGAGATAATACTTCATTTACAGCATTTTGAAATTCATATGATATTTGTTTTTTATCAGATAGAGTTAAAATATTATCTAAATTATTTTTAATTCTAGCATCTATTTCCCTTTTTACAGCTGATTTAAGTCAAGAAAATGAAAAATCAAATTCATCTTTTTTAAGCCAAACTCTTGGAAATAAATCATTTTTTGAATTTAATTCATTTTCATATTCTAAAGCTAGTTTTGAAATAACTGGTCATCCTGGATATTCAAGTCACATCATTTTTGCAACTTTATCATAACTTTCCCCTGCTGCATCATCTCATGAAGTACCAATTTTTTCCATACTCCACATATTTTCCATAAAATAAATATCGTTATGTCATCCTGAAACTGTTAAACAGACTAAAGGAAACTTTATATCTTCTTGTTTTCTTTCCAAAAAATTTGAAAAAATATGTGCTTGAATATGATTAATTTCAAGTAATGGGATTTTCAAAATATTTGCAAAAGTTCTAGCAACAGTAATTCAAGTCAAAAGTGAAGGCATCAACCCAGGATTTGTTGTAACTCAAATATAATTAATATCTGATATTTTAAGATTAGCTTCATTTAAAACTTCATCTACTACTTCAAAAATCACATTTGCATGTTCTCTTGCTGCAACTTCTGGAACTACTCATCCAGTTTCATTATGTATTTTTATTTGGCTTTTTGTATGCATTGCAAGTAATTTATCATTTTCAAAAATAGCAACTGATGTATCATCACAACTTGTTTCAAATGCAAGTATTTTCATAAATTTTAAAATTAAATAATATCTTTTTCTTTAAGTATTATATAAGAAAATGCTAAAAATAAAAGAAAAAGTAAAACATATATTATAATTTCTTTATAAATTGGAATTCAAACGATTCAAGAATTCATAATTTGATTATTTAAAATATTATTTTTTGTAATATTATCCACTAAATTATCCAAAGACTCTTTTGTTTCTTTTCCCTCAACTTCTACTGAAAAAGTAGAAAAATCAGAATTTTTTCAATCCGTTACTTTTAAACTAATTAAATATTTTCATTTTTCAAAATTAATTCAAGCTGGATTTGATTTTGTAGAAACATCTCAATTCCCAAAATCCCAAAAATAATTTAATTTCTTTCAAAGTGATTTTTCTCAAGTAAAATTAACACTACAACTAGAGCTATTTAGACATTTTATAGAATTATTTGTTATAATTTTAGTGTTAGAAGCTTTAGTTTGTAGAGAAATAATTCATTTTACAACTTGATTTATTATATCTTTTTCTAGAGGATTATCTTCATTTTCAACTTCAATTTCAGAATTTGTAGCTAATTCTATTTCTTCATTTGTAATATTAGTTTTAGCTAAAACTTCATATTTTCCAGCATTAATATCCTCAATAAGCAAACTATATTTTCCATTTTCATCAGTTTTTGCTTCATAAATATTTGAAGCATATGTTTTTAATAAAATTTCATCAAAAAAACTTAATTTATCAGTCATAAATACTTCAAAAAATACTGAACTTTCAGGAATAAATGCTCCAGAAATTTTTAGTCAAGATTTTTGATGTTTTAAATTTAGAGAAAAATTTGTTTTCAAATATTGTTTTAAATTTTCTTTTTTATCTTCAAGTAAATCAATCTTTAAATTTGAATCAATATTTTGGTCATTTTTAATATCTTCTAATTGATTTAATAATGACAAAACATATTGTTTTTTTTGTTTATTTACAGATGATTTTATTTTATTTCATGTAGTCCAAACTCATATTTTATTTTGTTTAGCAGTATTTTGTAATTCAAGATATTTATTTTTTAGAGAAAAATCAATTTTTTCATCAACTATAGCATTTCAAGAAGAAACTAGAAATTCTCAAAGATTTTCTCAAGAAATAAACAAATATCAACTAATATTTCAAAATTTATCTAAAATATCTTTTTCAAGTTTTATCTCAAAAGTTTTTCAAATTAAATCATCTAAATTATTAATATCGGAAATATTAATTCAAATATTTTTAAAATAGATTTGAGATTTATTTTGATTTTCTAAAACAAAAATATCATTATCAATAATTTTTTGTAAAATAAAACTTTTTCCATTTAGTGAAATATTTTCTCTATTTAAAATAAAATCATCAATTACTTTAAAATCCCGAGAAAAATTATCAATTTTTTCTCATAAACAAGAAAAAATGATGTTATCTCAAGAATTTTTTATAGAAAAATTTGTTTGTTCTTTAAAAAATTTTAAAGCTGAATTTCACTCAATTTTTACTTGATTTAAACTATATTTTTTAGTTCACAATTCTAAATTACAATTAGTTAAATCAAGTGTATTTTCAAAATTATTTTTTAACTCAATCCATTCATAATTATCAACTCAAGCAGGATTTGGTAAAATTCTAGAAATCAAAACATTATTTTTAATATTTTCATCCAGTTTTATGTTATTTTCAAGTACTTTATTGTCATTTTCTTTTTGTTTTAGATTTTCATTTTTTTCTCAAGAAGATGTTTTATTTATAACTGACAGGTAAAAAATATCTTTTGATTCATTATTTTTTTCATCTTTAATTAAAAGTGTAAAAATATATTCTCAAATTGGATACTTTGAAGCTACTGGATTTTTTCAATCATACAAAAATTTATTTCCTAAAAACCAAGTATATTTTAATCAACTTCATACAGATTCATCTCAAGTAAGATTTAAATTACAACTAGATCAATCTTCAACTTCACAAATTAAATTATTATTTGATAATTTTTTATCAGAAGTAAGACTTCACTGCAGAGTAATTTTTGCTTTTGGATAAATGTAATTTGAACTTGAATATGAAGAATTTGAATAAACTACAATTTTTTCAGGTTCTTTATATCACAAATTAGTTACTAAAAATTCCTTTGAGAAATTATTAGATATATTATTTTTTTCAGTAACTAAAACTTTAGTTTTAAAATTTCAGATAGGATAAATTATCGTATTTGGATTACATTTATTTTCTTCTCCAGTTTTAGAATTTAGTCAAAAATCCCATAAGCATTCATATTTTGAAATATTTAAAATAACACTATTTTCAATCAAATTAAAATTAACTCTACAATCAGTTTTTGTTCTATCACAATCAAAAATATCATTTTCAGTTTTAGCATTTATAAAATATGTTGGACTTTGAAAATCAAGCTTTACATCTAAAATTTTATTTTGAGTTCAGGAGTTAGAATTATTTTCATCAATTATTATTCAAGTATTTGTTTGAATTCAACTATTTTCTAAACTTCAAGAATTTGTATTAACTCAATTTTCATTTCAAGAACTTGATAAACTTCAAGTATTACTAATTAAATTATCAATACTTCATGAATTTGTTTGATTTTGACTTCAAGTACTAGATAGGCTTCCGGTATTTGTATTATTTTCTTCAATAATTTTTTCTTCTTCAAATAAAGATTTTGTAGCAAATTCTACATTTTTATAATTTCAAAAACTAGTACTTAATGATAAAGACATTTCCTCCCCTCAAATTGATTTTATTCAATTTCAAGAATTAGCTTTTAATCTCAAATCTCAAGAAGTTGTATTTGAAATTTTTAAATCAGTTTTTGAATTATCTTGTTCTTGAATTTTTATTTGTAGAAAATTATTTTTAATTTTAGAAGATGAAAAAATACTATTTCCTGACAAACTATCAAGTCTAGAACTTGATAAACCTCAAGTATTTGAAGATAAAAATATTTTAGTAAAATCAATATTTCAAGAAATATTTTGATTAAAAACTATCTCAAAAGTATCAATTTTTAAATTATTATCACTATCGAGATAATACAGTTTATCTGCAATTAAAGGTATTGTATCGGCAAAAATACAAAAAAAATTGCTGTTTATGAAAATAAACAACAATAAAGAAGTTATTATTTTTTTAAACATATAATTTAAGTTAATGTAATAATTAAATTTTCCACCTCTTTTTTATATGTTTTTGCTTTTGCAAGCAATGTTTTTTGATCCATTAAATCAAAATCATGAGCAATTTTATTTCTCAATTTATGTAAATCCCAAATTAAATTTATATCATTAATTTCTTTAGGATTTAGTTTCAAAATTTCTCAAAAAGTTCAGTTATATCAAGCTTCTCTCAAAACTTTATGATATAATTTATCAAGTTCAAGTATTTGATGTTGAGCTGAATCTATATTTAATTCAATATTTTTTAACAATCTTTTTAATGATTTAATTTGTTCTTGATTTAATTTTTTTCTTGATTTTTTAAGTTTAGTATTAAGTAAAACATAAACTACAAATAATCAAATAATTATAAATAAAAATATCCACATATTATTTTTGGTTATGCTCTAATACTTTTTCAATAAAAAAATCTTCTAATGGTTCTTCTAAATCTTTTGTTAGCATATTTTGAACAATAATTTCACCTCTATTTATAATACTAAATTTATCACAAATGCTTTCTACATCAGCTAAAATATGAGTATTAAAAAATATTGTAGTTCAATTATCTCTTAACTCAACAATTAAATCTTTTACCATTTTTCTTCAAATTGGATCAAGTCAACTCATTGGTTCATCTAAAAATAAAATTTTTGGATCATTAATAATTGATTGAGCTAAACCAATTCTTTGAAGCATTCATTTTGAATAAGAATGAAGATATTTATCTCAAGCAGACTCAAGTCATACTTTTTTAAGTAAATAATCGACTTTTTGATCCAAAACTTTTCCTTTTAATCAAAAAAAACTTCAATTAAATTTTAAAAATTCTCTTCATTTCAAATACTTGTATAAATAAGTATTTTCTGGCATAAATCATATTTGTTTTTTAGTATTTTGATTTAAAAAATCATCTCATAATATTTTAATATTTCAAGAATTAACTTTTATTAAATCCATTATACATTTCATTGTTGTAGTTTTTCAAGCTCCATTTGGTCATAAAAATCCATAAATTTCACCTTCTTGAACTGTAAAACTTACATTTTTTAAAATACTATATTTTCATATATTTTTATAAATATTTTCAATATCTAAAACTATTTTACTCATAAAATTAAAGTTAATTTATTTTGTAAATTTATTTTTTTCATTTCTAATAGAAATAATTGATTTAATTTTTTCTAATATTTCAGGATATTTATTTGATAATTCTCAAATAGAAAAACCTAAAATTACAATTACCATCGTGTCATTTGCAGCTCTAACAGTAGCAGTTCTTTTTTTATGTTCTCAAAATAAAGCCATTTCTCAAACAATTTCACCTCAAACAATATTTCAAAGAATTTTATAATCATCTTCAACTTCTAAAATTCAAGATTTAACAACATACATTGAAGTTGCTTCATCTCATTTTAAAAATAAAGTCTCACCTTTTTTATAAAGTCTTTCTTGGCAAAAAAGCTCTAATGTAGATAATTCTGCCAGTGAAAGTCCTTTAAATAATTCAATATTTTCAAACATATTTATTTTTTTTAAATAAATAAATTATTTTTGAATTTCTACTTTAAAAATTTCTAAAGTATCTTTCATTTCAATTGCAACATCTCATACAAATTTAATTCAACATTCAATTGGTCATTCTAAACTTACAACATCAAGAATTCAAGATTTTAAATTATCAACTTCTCATTTTCAAATAACTTTTCAATTTCTAACAACTCTCAATTTAGTTTTATTTTCGATATTAGATCATTCAGCTAATTTTAATCAGATAATTGTAAATCATTTTCAAACATAGAAAATTCCTCAAACTTTAGCTTCTCATAAACTTACCTCAATTTCTTTTGGATCAAGCATTCAAGTTACTATTTTTTCTACTCTTTCCGTAATATGATAAATTACTTTACTTGAAATATATTCAACTTTAGTATCATCTATCATTTGTCTAGTATTTCAGATTAATTCAACATTAAATCATACTAAAATAGCATTAGATCATTGACTCATTAAAACATCTCATTGAGTTATTGATCAAACTCAAGCATGAATTATTTGTACTTTTGTTTCAGCAGTTGATAATTTAGTTAAACTTGACTTTAATGCTTCTAAACTTCAATTTGTATCAGCTTTTAGAATTACTTTTAATTGCTTCATAGATCCTGATTTAATTTTTGACATTATTAAATCAATAGAAGAAGATTGAACTGATTTTTTTGATGACATTAATTCTTTGTATTCTAAGGCTTTAACTCTAGCTTTTTCTATATCAGAAACAACTTGAACAATATCTCAACCAGAAACAACACTATCAAATCAAATTACTAAAACAGGTGTTGAAGGTTCTGCTTCTGAAATATTTTTAAATGTAAAATCTTTTAAAATTTTAACTCTTCAATAAGATCATTTACAAACTACACAATCTCATTTATTTAAAGTTCAAGTATTAATTAAAATTGATGCAACTGGACCAATTTGACTATCTAAATGTGATTCTAAAACAGTTCAAACAGCAGCTCTATTTGGATTAGCTTTTAATTCTAATATTTCAGCTTGTAAAACAATTATTTCAAGTAAATCATCAATTCACAATCAAGCTTTGGCAGAAACTGGAATCATTGGAATATCTCATCCCCAATCTTCAGCTAATAATCAATTTTGAGATAATTGTGATTTTACATTATCTGGGTTTGCTCATTCTTTATCCATTTTGTTTATTGCAACAATAATAGGAATTCAAGCTTCTCTAGCATGATTAATTGATTCTATAGTTTGAGGTTTAACTCATTCATCAGCTGCAACGACTAAAATTGCAATATCTGTTGATTTTGCTCATCTAGCTCTCATAACTGTAAAAGCTTCATGTCAAGGAGTATCAAGGAATGTAATATTTTTTCCATTATATTCTACTTGATATGCTCAAATACTTTGTGTAATTCCTCAGGCTTCTTTATCAGCAACTTTTGATTTTCTAATTCTATCAAGAAGTGATGTTTTTCAATGATCAACATGTCACATTATTGAAATTACAGGAGATCTTTCAACTAATACAGAAGTATCATCTTCTTTTAAAAAATCAGCTATATTTCATTCAAGTAAATCTTCAACTTTATATCAAGCTGACATATCTCTTTTAATGTTTACTCAAAAACTTTCAGAAATAATACTTAATGTTTCAAAATCAATTTTTGAATTTAGAGTAACCATCATTCAGTTTTTCATAAATTCTGCAATAAGCTTAACTATCGGAACTCAAATTTTTTCAGAAAACTCTTTTACAGATAAAATATCTCATAAAATAACTGTTTCTCAAGTTCTTGTTGTTAAATCTTGTTTTATATCTTCAACATTTTTTTCTTCTTTCTTTTTAGTTTTAATTTTATTAGATCTAACAAAAGAAATATCTTCTTCTTCAGACATAAATGTATTTTTGAAATGTTTACCTGATTTATCTTTTTTGAAAAATTTAGATTGTGTTTTTTCTAATTCTTCTTTAGTTTTTTTCTTTTTATTATCAAAAACTCTTTCACTTCTTACTGGTAAATCACCAATATCTCATTTTCAAGTTTTATAACCACCTTTCTTTGGTGAATCATCTGTATTAAATTCTGTATCTAGTTTTGGAACTCTATTAAAAGATGGTTTAGAGTCTTTATTTTCAAATTTTTGTCAATCTTTTGGAACAAAATCTTTTTTAACAAAATCCTTTCTTGGTTCTCTTTGAACAAATTCTTTTTTTTCTCTAGGAACAAAATCTCTTTTTTCTCTTTGTGGTCTATCTTGATTATCTTTTTGTTGTTGAAGTTTTTTTCAAGTAGTGTATCCAGATTTATCTTTATTATAAGATCATGTTAAACCTGGCTCTTCACTTTTAATTTTTTCAGCATTAAAACCAGAATCTTTTTTATCATTCTGTTTAGTATAAGTTTTTTCAATTTTTTTATCAGTTTTAAATGATTTTTCTTTTGATTGTCATGTTTTATACTCTTTTTTAACTTCTTTTTGATTATCTTCAGAATTTCAAGAATTAATCAGAGGTTTTTTTTCTGTTTCTAATTGTTTTTTTACTTTGATTTTTCATACAATTACCTTTTTTTTCTTTTCATGTGAAGCTTCTTGATTACTGTCATTTCATACATTTGAGTAATAATCATCAACTATTTTTTTATCAGTCATTAAATGTTTTTTTAAAAATTAAATTATTTCGTGCATATAATAAAGTTTTTTTACATAAAGTCAAAAAAAACTTTAATTTAAAAGTAAAACTCTTATTTTAATGGATTAAAATATATAATATTTTCAACTCTCCATTTTGAGTCACTTTTTTTCAATAAATCAAATACTCAATTATAATGTAACATTCAATACATTACAAAAATATTTTTTTCCTCTCAATTAATTATTTCATTTGCAATTATTTCATTCCTTTTATCTAAAATAATAGAAAATATATCCTTATTTGTAAAATTATTTTGAACAATATTTTGAAGTTTTTGATTTTTCATAAACATTGAAAATATTGATTTATTAACATTTTGAATAAAAAATAATTGAACTGAATTTAAAGAATTAATTAAATTATTTGTTTGATTTTCAATATCTTGTATTTTTACAATTTCATTTTCATATTTTCATCCTCTTTCTTCATAATACTTAATTATATCATCCATTGAAATATCTACATTTTTATTTAATGATTGAAAATTTCATAAAAAAAGTGAATTATTTTGATTTACAAGTCAATATAATTTTGATAAATAAGTATAAGTTTCTCAAGAAAAATTAAATCAAATTAATTTATTAAATTTATCATGATTTTCTTTACTTCAAGGTCTCACTCATTCATAAAAAAACACATATCAATTATCTCTATATTTATTTAATACTTCACTAATTTCCCTATAAAATCAAGAACTTCAAATATGGCTCATTGTTTGAAAAATAACTTTTTTATCTCAGTTAGTTAATATATATTGTGGAATTTTGGGAGGATTATAATATATTTGATATCATATAAAATTGAATAACAAAAAATATATTATTAAAAAAACTATAGAAATTTTATAAAAATTTTTATACAAAAATTTCAAATAATCATATTTATTTTTAACTTTATCTTTTAAAAATAATTTATCAAATATTGCAGAAAATAAATAAAATAAACTAATAAGAAATCATAGACTTAATGTTGATAAAATTCAAAAAAATAGTGAATTTATCAATATAAAACTAAAGACTATAAAAATTTTAAATATTGGTGTTTTTAGCATTTAATACATTTAAATAATTAAACAACTTTTGATAGATTAACCATTCAAGAATTAGTTAATTTTTCTAAAGTTTTTACTGCAGATTTCAAATTATCTATTATAATATTTAATAAATAAACTTTTTTTAAATCTAGATTTGATGTAATATCAATTTTGTATCAATTATCAAAATTTCAGTCAGGATTACTATCAAAATCTGTAATATATTTATTTTGGTATTTATCTTTAAATTTATTTAATACTGAAATAAATCCATTTAAATAAGTTATATGATTAGAAACTGTATTAATAGGAGCTTGTTCTATAATCATTTTATAAACACTTACTCATGCAGCATTTGTAGATTTAACATCAAATCATTTTGCTTGAATATAAATACTATCAATGATTTTTCTTGTAGTTGGTCAAACTAAAGCTTTTCAATTATATACAAAATTTGAAGAATATCATGCATCTAAATTTAAAGCATTATAACATCCAAAATCAAGTAAAACTTGAGGCATTTCATCAATAGTTGCACTAGACATATATCAAAAATAAATTTTTGATCAATCTTTATTTGAACAAATAAAATTTCTTTGACCATAATCATTCCAAGTTGCAATAGTCATTCATCTATCGTAAGATTCTTGAGTTTTTGAAATTCAGTCTTGTAAAAGTAGAGGCCAATTAGACAATCAATAATTTATAGTATCTTCCTTATCATCATTAATATAATAAGTTTGAAATAATAATGGATTATAATTTTTATCCCATCAAAATACTACTCTATCTCAAGTATCGTCATTTGAAGCAATTTTTAATCATTCTACATATGTTTCATTATTTGTAGAATAAGCAGGTTTAGAATTTCAATAATCTGCTGGCCAAAAAAATTGTCCATTTACTCAAGTAATTCAATTATTTTTAAGTAAAATATTAGCCAAACTATCTCATCAATCTATAACTCTTGCAATTTTAAGGTTATAAAGTTGATTATTTTTATCAAATTCAATAACTCTTAATGTTTTTCAATCAACTTTTGTTTCAATATATGTATTTGCTTGAACTACATTAAAAAACAAAAGAAAAACTATAAAAAATATTTTTTTCATAAAAGAAAAATTAGAAAGTAAAATAAATAAAAAGGAGTTAAAACTCCTTTTTATTTATAAATCTGAAAAATTTGAAGGCAAAGTTGAATCTTCAATATTTCAACTAGTGCTAGGACTAATATAAGTATCACTTCAATTAGTTTTTAATATTTTATCTCAAAGTAGTTTAATTTGAGTAAATATTCTTTCAGGTGAAGAATATTTAGAAGCATCTAATCATAAAAGTCATGCAACTTTTGGAAATATGAAAATAGAAGCAACTATAACTGTTAATCAAATCAAAGCATATCTTATAGAATTGATAGCAGGCTTAATTTTATCATCTTTTCAACCAGATAAAATAAGTAAAACCCCTCACCGTAAAATATACATTATAGAAAAAATTCAAGCAAAAAGTATAATTATTGAAATTGATAATAATAGAAAATCTCAAAATTCCATACTAGACTCAAAAATATTTGTTGTATTATTAGCACTCGTTACAGCAGAAAAAAAATATTGCATCATAATTTCAAAAAATAAAGAAATAAACTAGTTTAAAACTTTTAAATTGATTCTTTTTCACATCTTTGTTCAAACTATTTTTAATAAAGTTCTAATTGAAGAAATTGTATTTCCTGCTTTTCAAATAACAGGTCACATATCTTCTTGATTAATAGAAAGAGTTAATAAAATTCATAATTCATCTTCAACTCTATCAATAACAATATCTTCTTTATGAGAAACAAGAGATTCTATAACAAACCTTAAAAATTCTACTTCTTGCATAAAACTATAATTAAAAAATAAACCCCAAAAAGGGGAAAAAACAAATAACTATAAAGCTATGTTATTTGTTTTAATTAATTTTTCAACTCTTGGTGAAAATTGAGCTCAATGTGAAATGAAAGTTTTTACTTTTTCAACATCTTTTAATTTAAATTCTTTTGACATAGGATTAAAAAAACCTAAAACTTCTTTATATCCACTTTTACAAGGAGAAGTATGTTCAGTTAAAACTACTCTATAAAAAGGAGAATTTTTCTTTCATGTTCTTGCTAATCTAATTTTTAACATATTCAATAGACGGTAATATTATAAAATGGTAATTATCAAAATAATTATACCATAGATTTTTTATTTATTTAATGGTGCCCAGGGCGGGAATCGAACCCGCACTCCAGATTGGAACAGGATTTTAAGTCCTGCGTGTCTACCAATTCCACCACCTGGGCAGAAAGCTGGTTTTAAAAACCACCTTCTATTACATAATTCATTTCTTTTTTAATGTTTTCAGACCTTTTGCCGAAACTTTAATTCTGTAAACTAATCAAGTTTCAGGATCTGTAATGTTTTTGAAAAATAGATTTGGGTAATATTTTCTTCTTGAAGCTCTCATAGATTTACTTCTTGTATTCCCTACTCATGTTCTTTTTCAAGTTATTTCACAAACTCTAGACATATTCTAATTTTTAGATTAAAAGCTAAATATTTTATAAGACTACACAGATTTAATATCAATTTTTACTCAACTTGGAATATTTACATCTTGTAATAATTCTAAAGTTTTAGGAGTCATATCAGATATATCAATTAATCTTTTATGTCTTCTAATTTCAAATTGTTCTCTTGCATCTTTGTTAACAAATGTAGATCTATTAACAGTAATTTTTTTAATTTTAGTTGGTAATGGAACTGGTCCAATAACAATAGCTCCAGAATCTTTAGCTGTAAGAACTATTTTTTTTACAGCATCATCTAATAATCTATGATCAAAAGCTTTTACAATAATTCTAATTTTTTCACTTACTTTTTTTGCCATATACAAATATCAATAAATATAATAAATATAAGCTAATTCTCGAAGAGAATATAAATTCTCTTCGATTTTAATTTATATTCTTTGAGAATTAAGCTAAAATTTTAGCAACAACTCATGAACCAACAGTTCTTCCTCATTCTCTGATTGCGAATCTTAATCATTCAGTCATAGCGATTGGAGCTTGTAATTCAATTGTCATTTGGATGTTATCTCATGGCATAACCATTTCTACACCTTCTGGTAATTCAACATTACCAGTTACATCAGTAGTTCTGAAGTAGAATTGTGGTTTATAACCTTTAAAGAATGGAGTATGTCTTCCTCATTCATCTTTAGTAAGTACATAAACTTCTGATTGAAATTTAGTATGAGGTTTAATAGATCCTGGTTTAGCAAGAACTTGTCCTCTTTCAACATCATCTCTTTCAATACCTCTTAATAGAAGACCAGCATTATCTCAAGCTTGACCTTGATCTAATTGTTTGTGGAACATTTCTACTCAAGTAACAGTAGTTTTTCTAGTATCTCTGATACCAACGATTTCAATTTCTTCACCAACTTTAATTATACCTTGATCTATTTTACCAGTAACTACAGTACCTCTACCTTTAATTGAGAATACATCTTCTACTGACATTAGGAATGGTTTATCAAGTGGTCTTTCTGGAACTGGTATAAATGATTCAATAGCATTGAATAATTCAATAATAGTTTTAGCACCATATGCTTTATCCATATCAGTAGGATTTTCAAGAGCAACTAACCCTGAACCTCTAATAATTGGAGTATCATCACCTGGGAAATCATATTTAGAAAGTAAATCTCTAATTTCCATTTCTACTAATTCTAGCATTTCTTCATCATCAACCATATCACATTTGTTCATAAAAACAACGATATATGGAACTCATACTTGTCTAGATAATAGGATATGTTCTCTAGTTTGAGCCATTGGCCCATCAGTTGCAGCAACTACTAGAATCGCACCATCCATTTGAGCAGCACCAGTAATCATGTTTTTAACATAATCAGCATGTCCTGGACAATCAACGTGAGCGTAATGTCTATTAGCAGTTTCATATTCAATATGAGCAGTGTTAATAGTGATTCATCTTGCTCTTTCTTCTGGAGCAGAATCGATAGCAGCAAAATCTTTAATTTCAGCACCATTCATGTGTCCTAAAACAGATGATATAGCAGCAGTAGTAGTAGTTTTACCATGATCTACGTGACCAATAGTACCAATATTCATATGTGGTTTAGATCTATCAAAAGCCATATATTTTAAAATAAAAAAATAAAAAATTTTTAAAACCTTTTTGTAGTAAAAGAAAAAATATTAAGAACGTATCTTCTTAATCTTTTTTTCTATAATTTGTAAAGCTCTTCTAAGCTTTCTGTGAGCATGTCCTGTCAATCTTGCCATATTATATATTGTTAGTGTTAATTCAATATTTCTTTAACTTAACATTAACTATTTCGTAAGCATTAGAAATCCACTTAGTAGTTCATTCTATTTCTTCTCTCTTTTTTAATGTCAAGAAATGATCTATAGCTTTTTGAACTTTATTTCAAGACTTAGGTCATTTTTTATTTACTCAGTAATTAAGAGTTCTAGGTCTCTTATTCGATAATCCCATAGAAATAAAATTTAAAACTAAAATGGTGGAGCATAACGGAGTCGAACCGTTCACCCCCTGCGTGCAAAGCAGGTGCTCTAGCCAACTGAGCTAATGCCCCATAAGGGTGTACTTTTAAAAAAATGGCGGGACCGACGAGATTCGAACTCGCGACCTCGGCAGTGACAGTGCCGCGCTCTAACCAGCTGAGCTACGATCCCTTGTTTCTAAAAAGCTAGGGAATTATATAAAAGTTTTCGTTAAATGCAAATTTTTTTTTAACTTTTTTTTCTATATGTATTTTTTACTTGAAAAATAACCACTTAAAGCTCATAACAATGAGAAAACTCACAATTCAATCATAAACAAATTTACGCTAGAATTATTAAAAACAAACTCTTTATATGAAAATGATGAGAATAAAAAATTAATATTTTGAAGAAGCAAGAAAAATAAAATTATACTAAAAACAAAAGATAGTAATACATATATAACTCATTGCAGAGAAAATGGTCAATATATAAATATATTAGATCCTCAAACAAGTTTTGTAACATATATTTCATCTTTATAATAAAATATAAAGTTACTTATTATACTATATACTATAACAAATATAGATATAACAAAAACTCATATAATAAAGTAAAGTCACATTTGAAGTGTTTTTATAGTATTTATAACCTTTATTATATTATCATATTGATCTTTATAATTTGATACATTATTTTTTTGATTTTTGTCTTTATCTATAAAGATAAACATTCTCTTCTCTATCATATCATCTAATCATTCATATTCATTTAATTTGATATTTGATATAGAAATAGTTGCAGGAAGTGGATTTACTCAATCTGAATTAAGTATTCTTACAAGTTCTGCATCCTTTTTTTTAAGTTCTTCCATTACTTGATCTTTTGATTTAAAATCTATCTTGATATTTGGAAAATCTTTTGATATATCATTAATAAGTCCTAAAGTTTCTGTAGAATTTTTATCATAAGTATCTTTTAAGTACAATGATATAGTTAATTTATCATTAATAGAATTCATTACTTTTATAGTAACATTATGCAAAACAAAAAGTATATTTATAAAAAATATTAATAATGTAAGAACAAGTATAGACGATAGAGATAAAAATTTATTTCTAAGTATATTTTTTATAGCATATTTAATAATTCTTGGGAACATTTTATTATTTAGTTATCATTTATATTTAACATTAAAATAAAAAATTTTC
>RRZU010198555.1_pt1 | contig 15413 bp, 16 predicted proteins | sample 2165561 | NCBI WGS metagenome assembly RRZU01 (sample SAMN10456909, study PRJNA506462) | wastewater metagenome | isolation source: wastewater sludge | place: USA: Moscow, Idaho
GTCGGGGTCCTTCATCTCGTCGCTGATTTTGGTGTATCCCAGCAGGCAGCCGTAGATTGCCATGGCGGTGTGCAGGGGGTTGAGACAGGTGCAGACCTTCATCTTCTCCACCTTGTCCACCGTCGCCCGATCGGTGAAGATGACGCCGCCCTGTTCCAGCGGGGGGCGTCCGTTGGGGAAATGGTCCTCAATGACCAGCCACTGGGTCTCCTCCGCGTTAACGAAGGGGGCAATGAAGGTGTTCTTGGCGGTCACTGTGCCCTCGGCATCCTCAAAGCCGCAGTCCAGGAGCATCCGCTTTACGTCCTCATCGGGGCGGGGGGTGATTTTATCGATCATGCTCCAGGGGAAGGAGATTTTAGAGGGATCGGCAATATAGGCGGCAAAGCCGGGCTCGGCAAGGCCGTTTTGCGACCAGGCATCGGCAAAGGCGGTCACGGCGCTGCGCAGCTTATCCCCGTTATGAGAGCAGTTGTCCATGCTCACCAGAGCCAGGGGCAGGGCACCGGCGAGATAGCGCTCATAACACAGGGCCACCAGCTTGCCGATATAGCTGTTGGGCGCGGTCGGACCGGCTTTGAGGTCGGCCGCCACATCGGGGAGAAGGGAGCCATCCCCCCGCACCAGGCTGTACCCTTTCTCTGTAATGGTGAACGAAACCATCTGGAGGCTGGACGCACGGAAGATCTCCTTCAGACGGGCAAAGTCCCGCGCATTGCCGCTGTCCACCTTCAGTGCCTCGGTCATGCTACCCACCACGGTCTTCTCAATCGAGCCGTCGGCCTTCAGTGTCACCAGAAGGCTCAGGTTGTCGTGAGGTGTGAAAAGTGCGTCAATGATTTCGTAGTCATAGCCCTCGGCCACAATAATACCGGTATTTGCTTTGCCCGCGTTGAGCAGCTGCTGCTGAACTGCTGCAGGGAATGCGCGAAAGATATTGCCTGCGCCAAAATGAATCCATACGGGATGTTTCGCCGTCTCGGCGGCTAGGGAGTCCAGGTCGAACTGGGGCAGCGCAATGTCTGCGGCGGCCCACTGTGCGCGGTGTTCCAATGTGGATCTGTTTAACTTCATGTTCATCCCTCCTGTTGCACTAAGATAACATATTTCACATAAGAAATCAACCGTTAACGTTAACGTTTTATAAATAATTCTGAATGTTTGAGAAAAATTTGACAAATTATCTCCATAAGAAAATGCTGCCTGAAACCGAGCTTCATGCAGCATTTCTTATCGTATGGGTGGGGAAATGGATCAAAAATCAAAATGATCCGGATCAGACCCGACCCGCTGATTCCGGTTAAGGCTGCTGATGAGGGCCATATCCTCTTGAGACAGCTCGAAATCGAAGACCTCCTGATTGGAGAGAATTCTCTCCCGGTGGACGGACTTGGGGATTACGATGACGTTTCGCTGAATGTCCCAACGCAGGACAATCTGGGCGGGGGTCTTTCCGTACTTGCTGGCAAGCTCGTGCAGCACGGCGTCCTCCAGCACATTTCCCTTGATGCCGCCCAGGGGGCTCCATACCTCGACGGCCATCCCCTTGCTGTGGCAGAGGTCGATTAGTTCCTGGTTGGAGAGGTACGGATGGGACTCGATCTGGTTTACGGCGGGGAGGATTTTTGCCGTCTTTTCAAGCTGCTCCAGATGAAGCCTGTGGAAATTGCTCACGCCGATGGCCTTGATCTTTCCGACGACATAGAGCTCCTCCAGGTCCGCCCACGCCTGCTCAAAGCCGTCGGCGGGCCAGTGAATGAGGTAGAGGTCGATATAGTCCGTCCGGAGTGCCTCCAGGCTCTCCGCGAAGGCGGCCTTTGTGCGCCCCTGGCGAATATCATCGTTCCAGAGCTTTGTGGTAAGGAAGATATCACCCCGGGCGACACCGCTCCCCTGTATTCCGTCGCCCACACTCTTTTCGTTGCCGTAAATTTTAGCTGTGTCGATGTGGCGGTATCCCGCCTCCAGGGCCCATTTCACCGAGTTCTGGGTCTCATCGCCGTCGGCTGCGCGAAAAACGCCGAGGCCAAGCTGGGGGATGCGCACTCCGTTATTCAACTGGACATAGTTCATGATAGTTCCTCCTTATTGAGCTGGCGGTAAAGATATGATGGAGAACAACTCAGTTTGCAGGGTTCAACCTACTACATTGGTTGTCTTAATGATTATAATATAATTGAGCAGGGATGTACAGCACAAATCGTTAACGTTAACGTAGCATGCGAAGTAAAAAGGACATATGGTTTTCAGTTGCGTTAGAGAGAATGGAAAAGGAATCGGCTGAGAGACAGAGAAAAAAGAAATAGATCGGTCAGCGCCTGTGCCGACCAATCTATTTGCTGTTAAAAGGGTGTTATTGATTTCACAGGGTACGGTTCTTACTCCAGCACAGCGCCCCGCGCCGCAGAGGAGACCTGCTTGGCGTACCGCACCAGGTACCCGGTTTTAATCCGGGGTTCAGGGCAGACCCAGGCGGCGCGGCGGCGGGAGAGCTCCGCCTCGTCCACCAGCAGGTCGATTTTACAGTCGGCGATGTTGATGGAAATCCGGTCGCCTTCCTCTACCAGGGCGATGGGGCCGCCCTGGGCGGCCTCGGGGCAGACATGGCCGATGGACGCACCCCGGGTGGCGCCTGAAAAGCGCCCGTCGGTGATGAGGGCCACCTCTTTGTCAAGGCCCATGCCCGCGATGGCGCTGGTGGGGTTGAGCATTTCACGCATGCCGGGACCGCCCTTGGGGCCCTCGTACCGAATGACCACCACATCCCCCGCCACGATCTTTTTGGCGTAGATGGAGGCAATGGCGTCCTCCTCGCAGTCGAAGACGCGGGCGGGGCCGGTGTGGACCATCATCTCAGGGGCCACGGCCGACTGCTTCACCACGCAGCCCTCGGGGGCCAGGCTGCCCTTGAGGACGGCGATGCCACCGTAGGGGGAGTAGGGGTTTTCAATGGGCCGGATGAGCTCGGGGTCCAAGTTCTCCACCCCCTCCAGGTTCTCGGCGATGGTCTTGCCCGTGCAGGTGAGAAGACCGGTGTCGATGAGGTTTTTCTTGGAGAGCTCCTTCATGACGGCGTACACGCCCCCTGCCCGCTCCAGGTCCTCCATATAGGTCTCCCCGGCGGGGGCCAGGTGGCAGAGGTTGGGGGTACGGCGGGAGATGGCGTTGGCGTCGTCCAGACTCAGCTCCACGGCGCATTCATGGGCAATTGCGGGGAGGTGGAGCATGGAGTTGGTGGAGCAGCCCAGGGCCATATCGATGGCCTCGGCGTTATGGAAGGCAGCCTCGGTCATGATGTCCCGGGGGAGAATATTCTTCTCCACCAGCTCCATGATTTTCATGCCGGTCTTCTTGGCCAGCTGAAGCCGCTGGGAGTACACGGCGGGGATACTGCCGTTGCCCCGCAGGGCCATGCCGATGCCCTCGGTGAGGCAGTTCATGGAGTTGGCGGTGTACATCCCCGAGCAGGACCCGCAGGTGGGGCAGCAGTTCTGCTCGTAGTCGTCCACGCCCTTTTCATCCAGCGCACCCACCTTGTACTCACCCACCGCCTCGAACATATGGGACAGGCAGGTGCGCCGTCCGACCGTGGTTTTTCCCGAGAGCATGGGCCCGCCGGAGCAGAAGATGGTGGGGATGTTTAGCCGCCCGGCAGCCATGAGGAGACCGGGCACATTTTTGTCGCAGTTGGGGATCATCACCAGGCCATCGAACTGGTGGGCCATGACCACGGCCTCGGTGGAGTCGGCGATCAGGTCCCGGGTGACAAGGGAGTATTTCATGCCGATATGGCCCATGGCAATGCCGTCGCACACGGCAATGGCGGGGAAGACCAGGGGCGTGCCACCCGCCATACGGACCCCGGCCTTGACGGCCTCGGTGATTCGGTCCAGGTCCATATGACCGGGGACAATATCGTTCTGGGAGTTGACGATGCCGATGATGGGCCGGTCCAGCTCCTCGTCGGTGAGACCCAGGGCCCGCAGGAGGGAGCGGTTGGGGGAGCGCTCCACCCCTTTTTTAATGTTGTCGCTTCGCATGGTATCACGGCCTTTCATGGGGAGATGGTCCTGTGGGTGGGGTTAATTGGACGCGGTGTCGAGATCCTTGTCTCCGCCCCAGATCATATTTTTGCGCAGGGCCTCGCCCACGATTTCCATCTGATGCTTTTTCGCATTGGCGCGGGTGGAGTTGAAGAAGGTGCGGCCGTTCTTGTTCTCGGCAATCCACTTGCCGGCAAAGGTGCCGTCCTGGATGTCGGAGAGAACGGCGCGCATACGGGTTTTGGTCTCCTCGTGGGGGATGACCCGGGGGCCGGAGACATACTCGCCGTACTCGGCGGTGTCGGAGATGGAGTAATTCATGGCGCTCACGCCGCCCTTGTTGATGAGGTCGACGATGAGCTTGAGCTCGTGAATGCACTCGAAGTAGGCGTTCTCAGGCTCGTACCCTGCCTCCACCAGCACCTCGAAGCCGCAGCGCATCAGGTCCACCACGCCGCCGCACAAAACGGTCTGCTCGCCGAAGAGGTCGGTTTCGGTCTCGCTGTGGAAGGTGGTCTCCATCACGCCGGCGCGGGCGCCACCGATGCCCGCGATATAGGCCAGGGCGATTTTGTAGGCGTTACCGGTGGCGTTTTGCTCCACCGCCACCAGGCAGGGCACACCCTTGCCCGCGGTGTACTGGCTGCGGACGGTGTGGCCGGGGCCCTTGGGGGCAGCCATGAACACATCCACTCCGGCGGGAGGGGTGATGAGGCCGTACCGGATGTTGAAGCCGTGGGCGAAGGCCAGTGCCTTGCCCTCGCTCAGGTTGGGGCAGATATCCTTGTGGAAGACGTCGGCCTGGGCCTCGTCGTTGATGAGCAGCATTATCACGTCGGCCCACTTGGTGGCCTCGGCAACCGTCTTGACGGTGAGCCCAGCCTTCTCCGCGGCGGCGGCGCTCTTGCTGCCCTCACGCAGGCCGACGCAGACCTGGCAGCCCGAGTCCTTCAGGTTGAGGGCGTGGGCATGGCCCTGAGAGCCGTAGCCGATGATGGCAATCTTTCTTCCGTCCAGATAAGAGAGCTCACAGTCTTTCTCATAGTACATTTTAGCCATGATAAACAACTCCTTTAAGTATAGAGACTATTTGTGCTTCTATTATAGCACACAGGGGAAGGGGAGAAATGATAACTATGCTACAATTGTCAAAAAATCCGTGGGGTCCAAAGAAAAGGCCGACTTTAGAGTACGTTTTTTCCTAGATTGAACTCGGCTTTTTCTTTGCTTTCGTCGTCGATGGTGTAGGCGCCACGCTCCAAGGCTACCATGCCGGTACGTACCAGCTCCAGGATGCCGAAGTTCTCCAGGAGCTTCTGCATGGCGTCAGCCTTGTTTTCGTCGCCGATGAGGGCCAGGGTGAGAGAGGCGATGGATACGTCGATGATGGAGGCACGGAAGATATTGGCGATTTGGATGACCTCGTTGCGCACGTCGGCCCGCTCAGCCTTTACCTTGAGCATGACCAGCTCCCGCCGGATGCTCCGCTCGGGTAGGAGCTCCTGTACGGAATAGACGGGGAAGAGCTTGCGCAGCTGGTTCATAATCTGCCCTGTCATGGCGTCGTCGCTGAGAACCTCAATGGTGATGCGGGAGACCTGGGGATTGTCGGTGGTGCCCACGGCCAGGGACTCGATGTTATAGCCTTTGCGGGAGAAGAGCCGGGAGACCTGGCTGAGGACGCCGGGGGCGTTCTCCACCAGGACAGAGAGGGTGCGGCGGTTGATATTGGTCTCGTTCATAGTAACGCCCCCTTAATCCAGTAAGAAATTGGTGGAGTTGGCCCCGCCGGGCACCATGGGGTGGACCATGGCGTCCTTGTCGATGGTGCAGTCCACAACCCAGGCAATGCCCGAATCCACCGCCTGGGTGAGTATGGCTTCCAGCTCAGCCTGGGTGGAGCACCGGGCCCCCCGGAGGCCATAGGCCTCGGCTAGCTTGACAAAATCGGGGCCCCGCTCCAGGTCGGTCTGAGAGTACCGCTCGCTGTACATGAGGTGCTGCCACTGGCGCACCATACCCAGGGTGTGGTTATTGAAGACCAGGATGATAACCGGGATGTGATAGTGCTCCACTGTGGCCAGCTCGTGGCAGTTCATGCGGAAGCACCCGTCGCCGGTGGAGAGGAAGACGGGGGTGTCGGGGTTGCCCAGCTTAGCCCCCATGGCGGCCCCCAGACCGAAGCCCATGGTGCCGAAGCCGCCCGAGGTGATGAGCTGTCCGGGCCGGTCGAAGTGGTAATACTGGGCAGACCACATCTGGTGCTGGCCCACGTCGGTGGCCAGAATGGCACCGGGGGAGACCTTTTGCACGGTCTCCAGCACCTCGTTGGGGGAGAGGTGGTTGGGGTCGCAGGAGAGGGGGGCCTCCTCGTGGGAGAAGACCCATTCCTTCCAGGCAGGGTAGTCGTGGGTGGGTAGCTTTTGGTTTAGAAGCTCCAGCACACGACGGGCGTCCCCGATGATGTGGTGGTCAGTCTTCACGTTTTTGTCGATCTCGGCACGGTCAATGTCAATCTGTACCACCTTGGCATTGTGGGCAAAGCTCTTGGGGTTGGTGGCCACCCGGTCGGAGAAGCGGCAGCCGATGGCGATGAGCAGGTCGCACTGGTCCACCGCTGTGTTGGACGCGTGGGAGCCGTGCATTCCAATCATACCGGTGAAGAGGGGGTGGTTCCCCGGACAGGCGCCGCCGCCCATGATGGTGGAGGCCACGGGGGCATTCAGACGCTCGAAGAATTTGCGGAATTCCGGCACCGCCCCCTTGGAGCGGATGACGCCGCCGCCCACCAGGACGAAGGGCTTCTCGGCTTTCTCAATCATGGCCAGGAGGGTGTCGATGTCGCTGTGGTCGGGTTCGGGGGTGCGCAGGTCGTGGCTGGCGTGGCGGAGCATAGCGGCCAGACGGCCGTGCTTGCCGTGCTCGCTGACGGGGAGAGGCTCGTACTCGGCGCTGTCCACCGTCACATTTTTGAGGATGTCGATGAGGACCGGTCCGGGTCGGCCCGAGCGGGCAATGGCAAAGGCCTCCCGCAGCACGTCGGCCAGGTCATCGGCCGAGCGGACCAGGTAGTTGCACTTGGTGATGGGCATGGAGATGCCGGTGATGTCCACCTCCTGGAAGGAGTCCTTGCCCACCAGATGCTCTGCCACGTTCACCGTGATGAAGACCACGGCGGAGGAGTCGTAGTACGCTGTGGCGATGCCTGTGGTCAGGTTGGTGGCACCGGGGCCGCTGGTGGCAAAGCAGACGCCTACCTTGCCCGTGGACCGGGCGTATCCGTCGGCGGCGTGTGCCGCCCCCTGCTCGTGGGCGGTTAGGATATGGTGGATCTTCTGGCCGTAGCCGTGGAGCTCCAGCTCGTCGTAGATGTTCAGGATGGTGCCGCCGGGGTAGCCAAATACCGTGTCCACCCCCTGCTCCAGCAGGCATTCCATCAAGATCTGCGGGCTTTTCATTTTCATCTGCATACGCCTCCTTCAAAACAAAAAGAGCATGGCACTCCGTCCGATTAGGACGGAGGCATGCTCCGTGGTACCACCTAAATTCGCGGGAGAGCTCCCGCGCACTCAAACCCAATAACGGTGGGACGGCCGTCTCTTCTTACTGAAGCCATCCTTCAGAAGAACCGCTCGTGGGGGACGTTCCAGCTCCGGCTCACGAGGATTTTCACCAGCCATCCTCTCTCTGTGCTTGTGCCGGGGCCATATTGCCCAGTCATTGCGTTTGTCCTATGGTGCGTAAGTATTGTCTGATATGATACCCCGCCCCCATGGATTTGTCAATGAGGAAATTTTGTAGCAGAAGGTTTTTTTGTGGGGGCCTCAAACATAAAAGGAGGGGATGGCCTGCGGGCCATCCCCATTGCTACCTTAGAACGTGCCGCCGGGTTTGGTACCCAGCTGGAAGGACGAGCACTCGGTGGCCTTACAGTTGGACACCTGGCTCTGGGAACAGCCCACACTGATTTCGTTCAGGGTACAGGCGTTCTTGGTGTTGTTGTGGTAGCTACAGCTGGAGACCGAGCATTTGATACTGGGGTTAACATTCATCAGACAAGTCCTCCTTCAAGAAATCGAGTGGTCATATCGGCCACGCTTAGTATCTCTCGAGGGGGGAAAACTATGCGCACGGGCCGCTCAGTCCTCCTGCGGCTCCGAGGGCATAGCCTGGGGGATGAAGCGCCGGGCGAAGCGGCCCTGACCACGGTTCTTGACGTAAAAAAACCCAATGACAGAGAAGACGGTCGCCCCGATAAAATTGACAAAGAGATCCTTCATTGTGTCGTTGACCCCGACGTCCAGGTACCCGCCCAGGCCCAGGGCGTGGTGGGTGCCATCCGCCGTGACCAGGATCACATCGGTGATATCATGGATGGCGGTGGGCGCATTGCCTCCCACCGGGTCCAGCATGACCGAGGAGACCGTGGTGAGAATGGTGTCCTTCTGCATATCCAGGAGGAAGAGGCTGTCCATGCCCCATTCAAAAAACTCCCACAGCGCTCCGATGGTCATGGAGAAGCAGAAGGCCACGATGGCCAAGTAGAGCGGGGAGAGGTGGAGGGAGTGGGTCTGCTTTCGGTTGAGTATGTCCACCAGGGAGAAGCCAATGGCAGCGCAGAGAAAGCCGTTGATTGTGTGTAACATGGTGTCCCAGTAGGGGTAGTGGACGTAATAGGCCTGAATCTCCCCCAGAATCTCTGCAGAGAAAATGAACAGGAGGATGATAATCTCCAATGTGTCGGGCAGGTCGATGCGGATGGCCTGCTCAATGATGCTGGGTAGCATGAAGAGCAGGAGGGTGAGCACGCACAGGAACATATTTTCAAAGTTTCCGTTGAAAAACTGGGCCACCATGACGATTACCACCGCAACGCGCAGCACCACATAGGTGACGGCCAGGGACCGGTTCTCCTGCGCTTGCTCCCGGAAGCTCTTGCGGGATCGGCCCGCGCGGGGGGGAGTGGTGAGCCGGCTCATCAGGCTTCCTCCGCAAGGGGGAGCTGCGCGGCCGAGAGGGTCAGATACTCCTCTATATTGGTGTGGCTGGTGGTCAGCTCATCCTCCCGCAGGGGGCGCATGACGCGGGCGGGGATACCCATGACCATGCTGCGGGGGGGAATGACCGCCCCTTCGGTGACCAGCGCACCGGCAGCCACCACGGACCCCTCGCCAATCACACAGCCATTGAGCAAAATGGCACCCATGCCCACCAGCACCCCGTCGCCCACCGTGCAGCCGTGGACAATGGATCCGTGCCCCAGGGTCACCTGAGCGCCCACGGTGGTGGGGAAGCCATGGGCCACGTGGAGGATGGCCCCATCTTGAATATTGGTGTCCCTTCCGATACGGATGGGTGCTTCGTCAGCCCGGAGGATGGCGGAATACCAGATGCTGGCGCCCTCCTCCAGAGTCACATCGCCCACGACGGTGGCATTTTCAGCGATTCGCACATTCTTTCCAAAGGTGGGGTACAGCTCCCCAACAGCCTTGATCATAATCATCACGCTCCTTAGGTTAGAATTATAGCTTACGAAGAGAAAAACCACAAGGGGCAATAGAACGCACCTGAGTGCATAGAATAACGGAGGAGGTGAACACTGTGGATTTGAAAGGAAATAAAATTACCGTGGGCGAGCTGATGGATAACCCCAAGGCCAAGGCCGTGTTTCAGCGGCGCTTCCCAATGGTGATACGCCATCCTCTGTTGGGGGCGGCCAGCACCGTGAGTCTGGATCAGCTCATCGGCCTGGCAGGGCCCTATCTGTCCAAGCGTACCGTAGACGACGCACTGGAGGAGTTGAGAAATCTGTAGTGCCTACATGGGGCCGGGGGCGGAGGGGCTGCCCTCGGCCCGAATCTTTTGGGTGCCCCGGCGGAGGGCATACCACTTCAGGGCGTCGGTGTGGCCCGCCCGTCGCAGGACAAGCACTGTGAGGGTACTGTCCAGCAGGAAAAGTACAGCGGCGGGCAGAGCGAGGGGAGGGGGAATGGCGCCGATGAGGGGGGCAACCTGGGGCTGAACCAGATAGACAAGCAACAGGGAGAGAAAGCCCCATATCCCCGTGAAGAGCAGGCTGACCTGTCCCCCCACCTGAAAGCGCAGATGCCGGTAATCCCAGAAGCGCACCCCTGCCACACGCTGGTAAAAATGAGCCATGAGGAACTCCACCGCCGTGGCGGCCAGTCCACCAAGCAGAAAAAGGGCAAGGGGATGGACCCGGACGGGTTCGGGCAGGGCAAGGATGAGGAGGACCCCCAGCCCGTAGACTGGGCACAGGGGCAGGAACAGCAGGCATTTCCTGTCCCGCTTGGGATTGCCCGTGGCCCGGGCGAAGAGGACCTCCAGCACAAAACCGATGAAGCTGTACACCATAAAAATCCAAAATAGAGTTGTCAAGAATCACCGCCTCCTTTGCCATTAGCATGGGCGGGCGGAGGAAAATCATGCGGCGAAGATTTTGGAAAAGGGAGACTGGGCTCTATGGTTGGTCTTACCGAGAAAAAAGAGGGGCGGGCGTAAAAAATCGTCATCTGACCTATTGCCCCCGGGGGTGGGATTATGGTATTATTATTCGAAAAATATGATGGAAGTATAAAGTGGGGGGAATACGGCGATGCGGCATTTGGTCGATTTTGGGGACTTGCCTCGGGCGGAGTGGGATGAGCTGTACAGACGGTGCAGCAATATCATCGATCACCCCGCCGATTTTTTGGATGCCTGTCGGGGGCGGGTTATGTCCAGCCTCTTCTATGAGCCCAGCACACGAACGAATTTTTCATTCCAGACGGCCATGCTCCGGGTGGGGGGGAGCGTTTTTGGCTTTGCCGACCCCAAGAGCTCCTCAGTGGCTAAGGGGGAGACGCTGAAGGATACCATCAAGATGGTCTCGGGTTATTCCGACGTGGTGGTCATGCGTAACCCCCGAGAGGGAGCGGCAAAGGCCGCCAGCCTCTACTCGGATGTCCCCGTCATCAACGCCGGCGACGGCGGCCACATGCACCCCACCCAGACCATGGCCGACCTGACCACGATTACCCGGCTGCGGGGCAAGGTGGATGGGCTGTCAGTGGGGCTGTGCGGCGACTTGAAAAACGGCCGCACCGTCCACTCTCTCATCAAGGCCATGGCTAAGTTTGAGGGCATCAAGTTCTACCTCATCGCCCCCCGTGAGCTGGCGGTGCCCGAGTATATGCGCTCCTTTATGCGGGAGAACAAGATGTGGTTTGTGGAGGTCACCGGACTGGAGGCCGTCATGCCCCAGCTCGATGTGCTCTACATGACCCGCATTCAGAAGGAGCGCTTTGTGGACCCGCTGGAGTACGAGCGCTGTAAGGGAATCTATGTCCTCACCAGGCGCAAGCTGGAGCGGGCCAAGCGTGAGCTGCTGGTCATGCACCCCCTTCCCAGGGTGGACGAGATATCCATCGACGTGGACGATGACCCCCGGGCCGCCTATTTCAAGCAGGCCCGATACGGGATGTTTGCCCGGATGGCGCTCCTGGTGGACCTGGCAAATCAGCCGCGGGTGAGCTCTGGGGTGGTAGAAATCGGCACTAGGCCGGTTTGTCATAACACCAACTGCATCACCCAGACCGACCTGTACCTCCCCCCATTGGTCAAGCAAAACGGCGGTGTGGACTGCTGCGCCTTCTGTGACGCAGAGCTGTAAAAATAGATAGGGCTGTAGCAAAACGGCCACAAAACAGCGACCGAAGTGATTACTTCGGCCGCTGTTTTGATATTGGAGGAGTTCTGTCATAAATACAACGCGGGCAAGGTCCGGCTTTTTATGTCTCTTTGTGACTCAGCGCCCGGCGCAGACTCTCAAAATCCAGGCGGTCCATCGCGAGGAAGCGTTCCCGCTCTGCGATGCTACCGAGGGTGTGGGCATCGGACGAGCTGACAACGGCATACTTCTCCTGAACATGCCGATTTCCTTCGTCTGCAAAGAAGCGTACTATATCTTGCACTTCGACCGCGCCAAAATGCGGTTCATCCGGCAGGTAGCCGAAAACGGCGAGAATACTGTTGGCCGGTCGGTCGATGTGTGCCGGGTAGCAAAAGCCGCCAAAGCCACTCACCAGGGCCGGCAGCGCATCGATTGAGAGGTGAAGCGCGTTCGACAGCAGAAAGGGAAAACGCTCTATAACTATCTCGTTTTCGTCCATGACAAGCTGCTCGCCGAAGAATTCTGCCTTGTTTTTCACCGGCGGCAGCAAGGATTCAAAATAGGCCCCCGCTTGCTCGGCGCGCTGCGCATCGGGGAACAGGCAGACCACGTGAATTTCCTCCGCCGTTGTGACCTCAATCCCCGGGATGACCACAAGGGGAAGCCCCTGCGCCGCGCGCATGACGGCGCGCACGTTGCGTGCGCTGTTATGATCGGTCACGGCGATCAGCTCAAGCCCCTTGATCTGTGCCATGTTCACGATATTTGGCGGGGTCATCGCCTCGTCACCGCAGGGTGACAGACAGCTGTGGATGTGTAGGTCATAGGCAAACTGCGGCATGATCCTCATAAACTCCATTTCATCGTTTCAAGCTCCGTGATTCTCTATATCAGATCAAGAAGTCGCGCCGCGGCAAGCGCCGCTTCAAATACGGGCTGCGTGGTGCGCAAAACCGAAATAGTTCCCTTCTCTGCACCGGCGAGCGCCTGTGCATCCAGCGGCATACCCTCCGCAATCACGACGCAGGCGGTATCCGCAAGGGAGGCAACTGCCATAGCGTTGACATTCCCCATAACGGTAACCCACAGGCTATTCGCCGGAGCGCGTCCCATCACGATGGAAAGCAGGTCACAGCAATACACGCCGCCGGTGAGCTCCCGCGCACCGTCGCCCGATGCCAGGTCCCAGCCGAGTGTCTGTGCCAGCTCCAAAACCCTCATTTTGATTCCGCCCTTTCGCCGTCCTCAAGCCGTTCCACGCCCTTGTCCCGGCTGTCAATCTTCAGTTGCAGCAGGCTTGAGCGGACAGCGTCGACCTTATCCTTCAGCAGATAGATGCAGGCATCCTCTGTCGAATAACCCAGAACGATATCCTCCGCAAGCGCCCGGCAGGATGGCGCGCCGCAGGAGCCGCAATCCAGTCCGTAAAGCCGCGACTCGATCTCCTCGATCTTGCGCATCATCTTCAGACTCAGCCCCGGAACGGGGTCAAGGCTCAGCGCAGCTACGGGGCCGACCTCCGTATCCCAGAGAAGTTCCGCAGGGATTGCCTCCCCTTTGATTGTGTTACAAGCAACGGGACGATAATTGTTAAGCTGCTTCATCCTTGTGGCAGCCACATATGGGTTTTCAATGTTCAGGACACCGCCGACGCAGCCGGCAGGACAGGCATTCAGTTCCACGAAATCCTGATCGGAGAGTCGGTCGCCCTCAATCTCTTCCAGAACATTGATTACGTTTTCAATCCCGTCCGCCGCCAGATAGCGGATCGTGAAGGTGGCCGCAGCCTCTCCTCCGCTCTTGCCCCAGCTCAGGCCGGTGCGCCCGGATTGGGCGGTGCCCGGGTCGAAGCCCTCCTCAGCGCATTTGTTCATCGCCGCAAGCAGGCTCGGGTAAATTCCGCTGACGGAGATGGCAAGGTCAATCGCGCTTTTTTCTGTACCCATCGGGTTTTTAATTGCCGTGACCTTCGCAGGACAGGGCGTGATGAAGGCCACGCCAATGTCCTCGGATGCCAGCCCTGTCTCCCGCATGGCCTGCTCTCTTGCAAGCCGCGCCGCCAGCTCCATCGGTGCTGAGAGCGGAAGCACGTTTTCCAGTAGATTCGGGAAACGGATTCGAATCAAACGCAGCACTGCAGGACAGGCAGAGGAGATCACAGGTTTTTTAAGCCCCCCCTTTTCCAGCAGGCGACGTGTGGCATCCGAGACCAGCTCGGCTGCGGCGGCAACCTCATAAACGGTGTGGAAGCCAAGCCTAAGTAGCGCGGCGCGGATGAGCTCCAAATCCTCCTGCCGCCGATACTGCCCAAACAGCGATGGGGGCGGGAGCACCACCTTATATTTATATTGTTCGATTGCGCTGAGCGGATCGGTGACTGCATGCTTGGCATGGTGAGGGCAAACCCGGATGCACTCGCCGCAGTCGATGCAGCGCTCCTTAATGATCTGCGCCTTTCCGTTCCTCACGCGGATTGCCTCGGTGGGACAACGCTTGACGCAGGTAATACAGCCGCGGCAGGCGTCCTTCTCCAGTGTTACGGAGTGAAAATATTCAGCCATTTCTAACCTCCAACAGGCGCTTACAGCCGCCCCGCGGCCACGGGAGCCGATTCATCTAAAGTACTGGTTTAGCTCTTTGGGATGTAAACCGTGACAGTCACAGTGGTACCGACGCCTACCTCGGTGTCGATGTCCATCAGATCAGAGTATTTTTTCTTTTTTTGCAGTCTCATGCCCGCTCCGAAGCCAAGAGCTCGCACCTGCTCGGAGGCCGTTGGCCAGCCCTCCTGCATCGCAAGCGCCACATCCGGGATTCCCGGGCCCTGGTCAACGAGTTTCGGGACACTGCGGGCATCGTGGGTAGAAACGTCAATCTCGCCGCCGCCAGCGTGGATGACCATATTGATCTCCCCCTCGTAGAGTGAGATCGAGAGTTTCCGAACCGTCTCGGGGTCAATGCCAAGCTGTTTGAGGATCTTTTTCACCGCACTCGACGCGACGCCAGCCCTTGTAAAGTCATCTCCGGGCACGACATAGTGGTAATGCAGGCTTTCCACACTCATGTTATCGTACACCCTCCGTCCAGACCCGCCTGATACAGCAGACCACAGGTGGTAAACATTCGGTGCTCGGTCGTCAAAACGGCGATACCGTTTTCACGTGCGGCCTCAAGTATGGCCTCGTCCGGTTTTTTTCCTCGGACGAAAACAACGCATACCATATCCATCATTGCTGCGGTGCGAATTGCCTGTTGATTGAGTAGCCCCGTAATCAGCACCGCCTGGTCTTTGACAAAGGCCAGCACGTCGCTCATCATGTCGCTGCCGCAGGCCGTGTTCACGGCCGCATCCAAAAGCTCCTCCCCAGTGAGTAGCTGTGCATCCAGCACCCGCTGGATATCCCTAATAAGCATAGTCATCCTCCCAAAGCAATTTGGTTCCATGCGCCATTCCGACAAAGGCCCGGAAAGTCCCGCACCTTTCACTGAACTGATTATAACACAACACTAACCACAATATATATTATTTTTATGTAGAAAAGTTTGTTGGTTTGTGCTAGAATCAAATAAGTTGATATTCCCGCTGTCATGAAGGGTTTACTAAAAATTTTTCGAAACTGGAGGAACTCGCAAATGTCAAGTAAAACCTGTTCAACAGCTTTTGTCGGAACCCCGGAGCAGGACAGAAGGCTGCGTTA